>Ga0210394_10000101_pt1 | contig 211419 bp, 171 predicted proteins | sample IncBWC12MmetaG_FD_160121 | JGI IMG/M metagenome (GOLD analysis project Ga0210394, IMG submission 160121) | Forest soil microbial communities from Barre Woods Harvard Forest LTER site, Petersham, Massachusetts, United States - Inc-BW-C-12-M | ecosystem: Environmental > Terrestrial > Soil >...
GGGAAGACAACGACCGGACCGCCTGAGGAAGACCACTCTTTCACTCGGTTGGGCTGAATGCCGAAAAAAGATCGGCATTGAGCCGAAGGAAAGCTGTTTTCTCTTGACATTCCCTCTTATAGGACTTGTCCGGTTAGGCAAATCGGGACTTGAGCAGGTTCCATGGCATAATCCCAAAACAATGCGCGCTGCGTTCACACTGGCGGTACTTCTCAGCTTCATTGCCAGTTGCTCTAAGCCGCAGGTGGCTCCCTCAGTGACGCCCAAATTCAACGAGCTGTCAGACTCGGACAGAGTGCGACTCGACCAGCAGAGAGCTGTAGTTGCAGCGACCGCCAAACAGAAGTACGGAACAGGCGGCCTTACGAAAACCGTAGCAGACTTACCAGTCCTCCAACGCTTGATTGACGACAATGCATTTAACAAAACGCAGACGTACGAATTACAGAGCCTCGGAGTCACCTTCGGAGATGTCTTGGCGAGTGAGCTTCCGCTAAGTTGGGCGATGGTGACCGATGAATATGGTACCGACCCCACGCTTCGTTACAAAGATAAGCCAGTAAATATCAACGCTCTAACGATGATTTCCAAGCGGGTCGAACGAGGTGAAGTTGTGAATCTAGTTCAACTTCTCCAAAGCACACGCGACCAGCTAAGACAGTGGCAGTAAATTCCCTTGCGCTCCTCCGATTTGACAGGTGTTCAATTTTGTCCAGTCGGAGTATAAGTCGGAGCTGTAGCGTCCGCCTGAAAACTGAAAGTTAGAAATAGGCCCGCGATGGCCATGGTTGGAATGCCTCCGAGGATGTCATCGCGGGCACCTGCTTTTGAGGGAGCACGCGGTTGGAATCGTAGACTTAGTCTCAATGTCCGGTAATCCGACACAATCAGGACTTGAGCATCAGATCAGTCAGCAATGCTGAACTGCAGATAGGGCCGCGAGATTTGGATGATAATGTCGCGAGAATCTTCCTCTAGAGTGACTCGCCCACTGGTGTTGCGACCTGGTCTGCCCACCGCTCGAAATTGAACGTCAACTTTGAAGTAGGGGCACTCTCGGCTTAAGAAAGTGCGTCGCAACCCAGTCGATAGCCCGCCTTCCGTTCGGAAAACCTTCAAGAGTTCTTCACGCGCCATGCCTGGCCTGATGGATTCCATTTTCCCCAACGTATCCCTGACCCACTCATCGTGCTTTTCAAAGCACGAGCCCTCGGACAATGCCGTCGGCCTAACGAGACTCGAAGCGCAAAGGGTGACGAATAAAAACATAACGGAAAACCGCAAAACCCTAGATCGGCTTGTCATTTCAGAACTCCACAATTGCGAGATTTCTTATGCTGGATATAGATTGCTGTTGAATCTGTCGAGTTGTCTCATTCCGCGGTGCCGAGGTGGGACGAGAGGACGATTATCAGGTAGCAGCACCTCGCTAGGCCACCGCGCGCATCGCTTTTTTCCTCCTCGCTCCGCGGAGCAAAAGCCCTAGCCCGGAAGATATATGCAGCTATCGCGAATACACGAGCGCTGCCCGCAACTCGCTGAATATGCCACCCGATACAGCGAAAATGAAGCTATCAGAACTCGAATCGAAGCGGCGAACACTTCCGCAATTCGCGCAAAACACAATTCCCAATGCATTGAAAATGAACGAGGCGCGGCAGCGGTATTTGCCGCACGTCGGGAACTGCTCGGAGCAATTTCAGAGAACCAGCCAAGCGATTCCGGGCAGATTCACCCGACCACACTGCTGGATATTGTCGGCGGCGCGGAATGCGGTAATATTCCTCCGTTTGACAGAAGAGATTTGGAGGTTCTGAACAATCCTCCGCAATGGTGAACCTATGAAACGAACCCTGATTATGGTGGCGATTCTGCTCGTGGCTGGAACGGCTCGGGCCCGGACATCCCCGCAACCAAAACAAAAGCCGCAGACGGCGGAGCGCCAGACACCACTGGCCCCTGTCGTTTCACCTGAGGTACATGCCGATCATCGGGTAACGTTCCGCTTGCGTGCACCAAATGCTAAGGAAGTGGGCGTACAAATCGAGGGCGCGAGTAAACCAGTGGCGATGCAGAAAGATGAAGAAGGAGTTTGGAGCGCCACCACCGAGCCGCTTGTTCCGGACTACTACGGGTATGCGTTTATCCTCGACGGCGTGGGAATGCTTGATCCCTCGAACGACGCGATAAAGCCGAATTTTCTCTACCGATCGAGTGAGGTACACATTCCTCCGGCTTCAGGTAATTCCGGCGATCCGACCTCAACTACCTGGGAAATTGCGGATGTGCCTCACGGTGAAATTCATCACCATTTTTACCGCTCGAAAGTGGTCGGCGATGAGCGCGGCTATTTCGTCTACACCCCGCCGGGCTACGACCCACGCGGGAAACAAACCTATCCGGTTCTTTATTTGTTGCACGGCTACAGCGACGACGCCAGCGCGTGGACGGCGGTCGGCCGCGCCAACGTGATTCTGGACAATCTGATTGCGCGTGGAAAAGCCAAACCGATGCTGATCGTGATGCCGCTCGGTTACGGCGCGCCGGAAGTTCTTGCTCCTGGTTCCGGGGTGTTTCACGACCCGGGCATTACTGAACGGAATTTCGATCGTTTTCGCGAGACGCTGCTTAGGGAGGTAATCCCGCGAGTGGAAGCCGACTACCTCGTGATAAAAGATCGCGACTCGCGTGCAATCGCCGGCCTCTCGATGGGCGGCGCGGAAGCGCTCCTGACCGGGCTGAATACCCTGAACCAGTTTGCGTGGATCGGCGCATTTAGCTCTGGAGGAATCACGCCGGACTTCGCCAAAGAATTTCTCGGGCTGGATGCCCGCGCCAATACACAATTGCGGTTGCTCTGGATCGCCTGTGGAACCGAGGACCACCTGATCGGGACCAACCGAACCCTGCGGGCGTGGCTCGCCTCCAAGGACATTCATCACGTTGACATCGAAACACCCGGTGCGCACACCTGGATGGTATGGCGGCGGAACCTGATTGACTTAGCTCCGTTGCTATTTCGATAGCGGCAGAGGCCCGCCTCGGTCCAAACGGGCGCGGATGGTGCCTTCCGGCGCTAAGAAAAAACTGGCTGTCGCGTCTGAGGACCCGGTGGCTGGGTTAAACTGGACGAGCCATGAGCGTCATTGACGAAGTTCTCGCCGCAAATGAAATTTACGCGCGCACGCACGAACTGCGCAAACTGACACCGCGTCCCGAGCGGAAGCTCGCCGTCCTGACCTGCATGGATACGCGGCTTTCGATTCGCACGCTGGGACTGAAGACGGGCGACGCGCATATCATCCGGAACGCTGGCGGCATCGTTACCGAAGACACCCTACGTTCGCTGGTCGTTTCGCACTATCTGCTGGGCACAGAGGAAATTATGGTCATCAACCACACCGATTGCGGGTTGATGCATACCAGTGAACAGGATTTGCGCACCCGAATCCAGAATCGCACCGGAACTGCCGCCGTTTCGCCGGCCTTCTTCTACGCGTTCCAAAACATCGAAGAAAACGTCCGCCACCAGTTGCAGAAGCTGCGAACGCATCCCTGGATTCCAGAGAAGGTCGCGGTCCGCGGCTTCGTCTACGACGTAAGCAACGGATTGCTCCGCGAAATCAAGAACGCCTGATTCCAGAGCCCGAGTCAAACGGCGAACTATTGAGCAGGTTCGTTCCTACTCATCCCCCAACGGGCACGGATCAGTTGATTCATCGGCTCGGAGAAAAACCGCGCGACCAGTTCGCCGCACAGTGCCGCGATTACGATCACACCGAGGAATAGTGCTGCTACGGCGCGCATCGGCTTTCCGATCAACACGAAAAGACGAAACATCGCGAACACCACAAACATATGTGTGAGATAAATTTCGTAACTGCGCCGGCCCAGATTCAAGAAAAGGCTCAGGGCGCGGGGACTCTGCCATTCAGTCTGCGCGACCGCGGCGATGACAAGACACGCTCCAACTGCAAGAAAGCTCATATCCAGGCCGCAATGAGTCAACCGCATACTTTCAGCCTGATTCGAAAAACACAAAATGAAGATTAGCAGCGCCGTGCCAAGCGATCCGAGCGACCACAACATCAAACGCGAGAAACAGATTCGCGCTACCAGAAGAGCCGTGAGGCAGCCCAGAGCGATCGCATCCATCCCTCCCAGGTATGAGTATTCCCGCCAGACTTCGTTGCCGTGCGGGAAGACGACTCTTGCGAATGGTCCTAGCAAAACAAAACCAAGGAGAATGACCGCAAACAATTTTCCTCGGCCAAACAACCGCGCCATGATCGGGAAAAAGAGATAGAACATTTCCTCCACCGAAAGCGACCATAAGACATCCCAATTTCCTGGAAGATATCCCCGCCGCGCTTCGAGAACGTTTACATGAAACGTGAGGGCAGCAAGCAGCGCTCGTCCAAGACCCCCCGTTTTCGACGAAATGACGAAGTCGTCAAATCGCAAGAAGTGCAGGAGGCTGAGCACCGCGAGCAGTACGATGAGCAACGGAGCGATGCGGGCAAAACGCATCAGGTAAAATCCCCGCAGGCTGACGCCTGAGAGCGAGCCCCAGCGGCGCAGCGCCGTGGAAGTGATCAGAAAACCGGAGACCGCAAAGAAAATCTGCACGCCGGGCTGGCCATTCCACACCAACGAGGAGACCAATTGTTCCGGCAGACCACTGGTGTAGGGAACTTTAGCGATAAGAAGCCGCATGTTGACGTGATTCATCAATACGAAAAAAATCGCCAGCGCCCGGAGCACATCAACCCCGTCAAGCCGCGTCAAACTGACGCCGGGATTGTTGGCTGCCATGGAGGACATGACCCAAGTGTGCATCAAAACGGCACGCGGTGGGGCTCACCGAAGAGTAACTCGCGAAAGTGGATTACTCTGACTCAGCGTCAGCCAGTGACAAACGCGAGGGCGAAGCCGTCGTAGTTTTTGGTGCTTACTGTCTGCAGGGCCGTGGCACTAACGCGCCTTTCCTTGCCAACCATTTCCAGGAAACGCCGGATACCTTGAATGTCCGCGTCCTTGCTGTTTCTGTCGAGGACGGCGCCTTCGCGTACCACGTTGTCCGCGATAATGACGCTTCCTTTCCGCGCGAGCTTCAACGACCACTCGAAATATTCAGGCATGTTGGATTTGTTGGCATCAATGAAGCACATGTCGAACGGGCCTCGTCCATCCGTCGCGACTTGCGGCAGCGTGTCGAGGGCTTTGCCGAGGCGCAACTCGATTTTACTTTCCACGCCGGCGCGCGTGAAATTCTTTCGCGCCACATCCGCGTGTCGTGGATCGGCTTCGAGCGTGACGATCCGGCCTCCCTCGGGCAACGCGCGCGCCATCCAGATGGTGCTGTATCCGCCGAGCGTGCCGATTTCGAGAATATTGCGTGCGCCCAGGATGCGGGCAAGCAGATGCAGCAATTTTCCCTGCACCGAGGAAACCTGGATTGCAGGCAGATTCGCGGCTGCACACGCTGCCAGAGCGTCGTCGAGCGTGGAATCATGCGGAATCAGCATTTCGTCGAAATAATTATCAACAGCTTCCCAGACGTCCTTGGTCATGGTGGCTCGCACCTCCCAATCAGGCGTGAAGTTCAGAATCGCCAGCCATATCCTACGATGAATTCGATCGAGTGCTCGAGTTTTCCTCCGCCCGCGGGGAAGATGACGCCACCCACGTTGATGTCGCGGGTGTTGAAGTAGATGTGTGTGTCGCCGGCTTCCAGCCGCAGGGTGCCACGCTCGCCGGGATAGAATTCCACTATGCCGCCCAGATCGAGCACAAAGTTTGTGGAACGGTCAAAACTTTCCTGCCCGGTTTGAGAAACTCCACTGAGTGCCCGGGAATAGCTGTTGAAGCCCGGCCGCACCTTGCCGAAGATGCCAAAATGGTTGCGGCGTATTCCGCCCTTCAGCCCGAAAAGCCCCTCGAAGATTTCTCCGCCGTCATGCGGCCCGGAAGAGTCTGAGCCGCGGGGAAAATAAAGCAGGTCGCTGTCGAGATAAAACACGTGATAGAAACGGTAGGAAGCGTAGCCGCCGAAACCTGGTTCCGTGCGCACTCCGTCCGCGGGCCCTTCACGGGCGATGAACATGGTTGAAAACAGCGGACCGAATTCCCATTTTCCAGAGACCATATTCTCTTTTTCGTTTTCAATCAGCCTGCCGGGGCGGTAAGCCACGCCGAAACTGAACCGCGTGGTGTCGTCAATTTTTCCCGCGCTGAAGGCGCTGCCGCCGCCAGAAAGCGACACCTGCGTGTTGGGCACGCGGTACGGGTTGCCTTCGATGTCCGCGCGCAGCACCCATCGCGGAGCGAGATAATATTCCAGGCCGCCCCCCAGATTCAGCGCGAAATGCGTTTCGGGACGCTCGCCTGAGCCAGCAGCCAGGTTGGGGTTGAAATAGGAAACATCCGTGAAGTGAAACAGGCCCGGCCGAATTATTCCAAAAACGGCAAGCCGGCGCGTCTGGATTACTTTGGCGCGCACGCCGAACACTGCCTGAAGGGTTCGGCCACCCTGGATTGAGAGCAGAGGAATGGCGTGTTCCGGAAAGAAATCAATCTGGCTTTCCAGCGCCAGACGGCGATTCAAATTCCAATCTACGCGGCCGCCGAACCCGGAGTAATCGGTGGCGCCCAGGTCCGTGTTTGTCAGCCGGAGGGTGGAAAACTGCGCACCGCTTTCAAAGCGGGTGTAGTTGTCCTGGGCGGGGGTCGGCACAGCGGCGATCGCTGGCAGCACCAAAAAGAGCCGGGAATAGCCGGCTATCAGCCGAAGCATGTGCTCGCACTTCCTTTGATCCATGTGCGCACCTTGGAAAGCTGCGTTCCCTATTTCAGGATAACGAGTTGTTCGGCCTGCTCACTCGATTTTTTGGATGCGCCCCTCACGCCGATGGATGGGCCGCGCGGTACTCGTCATACGCACCCAGATACCGGTCCACATCCTTGTGGAGCAAGTAGTACGGGGTGGAGAGGCGAATCTTGCTGGGCGAGCCGCCGCGGATGCGGATTTTCTTTTCCTTCCACATCCAAGTTTCCAAGTCCGGCATCTTGTATGGGGCCACGCTCACAGTGGCAATGCCGCAGCGCAACGCAGGGTCCGGCGAAGTCCAGGAAACCGCCCCACGCTTCACCATTTCCCCGAGAATGTAATCGGCCATCCGGCGGTGGCGTTTTTCGATGCGTTCCATGCCGATTTCATTGGCCAGCTCGATCGACGCCTTCAATCCGCAAAGCACGGGCACGTTGGAGCTGCCAATGCGTTGGAAACGTTCGGCGCGAATCTTCGGGTTGTCCCAGCCCTCCGTGGCGAGCGTGTTCCAGATACGGTCAATCACTTCGTCTCGCACATACAGGAAGCCGCTCCCCTTCGGCGCCTGAAGCCATTTGTGCGGGCTCGAAGTGTAGAAGTCGCAGCCGAGGTCATGAAGATCGAGCTTCATCATGCCGGGCACGTGCGCTCCGTCTACCGCGCTGAGGATTCCCTTGGAACGCGCGAGCCCCGCCAATTCCTTCGCCGGCAAGACCACGCCCGTCACGGTGGAGACGTGACTGAAAAAGATCACCCGGGTCCGCGGTGTAATCGCCTCGCTAAAGAGATTCAAAGCCGTTGCGGCATCTGGCACCGGCTTCGGCAAGGTAATTTTCTTCACCACGATGCCGTAGCGTTTGGCGCGGAGGTTCCAGGGTTGCTCGCCGCCGGGATGCTCCTGGTCGCTCATCAACACTTCGTCGCCGGCTTTCATATCCAATCCATTGGCGATATAACTGTTGGCTTCCGTGGCGTTCCGCAGCAGCGCGAGTTCGTCGCGCGTGCAGCCCAGGAAAGCCGCAAGCGGATCGCGAAATTGGTTCCAGGCGGCGTAACCCCAGATCGGATAATCTTCCGGGTCCGTTTGCGCCAACCGCTCGGCGTCGCGATAGCCTTCGAAAACCGCGCGCAGCACAGGCGCCGGCGACGAGCCAACGGTGCCATTGTTCAGATACACTTCGTCTTCCGGAATCAGAAATTGGCGTCGAAGCTCCGCCCAATACGCTTCCTCATTCGCATCGTAGAGCGATTTGCTCGGAAGTTTTGCCGGGATGCCAGCCAGCGGATCCTCGCCGGACGAACTCCAGGAAAATGCGGGAGCAGCGCCCGCCACCGCCATCATTGAAGAAAGAAATCCGCGCCGGTCAAACATTGCCGCCTCCATGGAATGTCCCGGCGATTCTATCTCCGGTTGATGCCAGATGTCCGATTTTCGTGGGCCAGGTTGCGGCACGACGAGAAACCGAATACCGTATGAGATTCTCTTATCCGCGCCTTTTGGGGGAATCCGAATGCATTTTAATTTGAAGGAATTGGCGATTGCGCTGTGTCTGCCCCTATTGAGCAGCTGCGCGCTGGCGCAGCAGAGTGGCATGCCTGTCTCGCCGGCTGCGGCGCGAGCTCAGAAACCAGCGGCCCGAGAAACAAAGCAGAGCCTGTTTAAGGCGCAGCATTTCGATCAGGCGGCGATCTCTCCCGACGGGAAGCTCGTTGCCTGGGTGGAAATCAGGGCCGACGAAGAGGGCGCTCCGACAGGCAAGCAGGATATTTTTGTCGAGGAGACTTCGGCTTCAGGCAAGCCGATCCGCGTGACTGCGGGCGCGGCCACTGGGCATTCGACTGAAGGCAACCTTCGATGGTCTCCGGACAGCAAACGAATCGCCTTTATTTCCGACGCCGCCAAATCCGGCCAGCCCCAACTCTACGTCGCGAGTGCAAACGGAAGCTCGGCCCGCAAACTGACCAGTGTGAAAGGATTTCTTGCAGGGACACAGTGGTCGCCGGATGGAAAATCCATCGCTGTCCTCTTCACGGAAAACGCGACGCGCGAAGCCGGGCCGCTGGTCGCCGAAACGCCCGAAACCGGTGAAATCAAAGACGCCTTCTTCGAACAGAGGCTGGCGATTGTGGACGCCGCGTCCGGAAATCTCCGGCAGCTCACTCCCGCAGACACATATGTATATGAGTACGACTGGGCGCCAGACGGACGGAGCATCGTCCTGACCGCAGCCAAAGGCAATGGCGACAGCAACTGGTACATCGCGGAATTGTTTGCCGTGAACGTTGCTTCGTCGGAGATGCAATCGCTCTACAAACCAAAACTGCAAATCGCCCGCCCGGCATTTTCTCCGGATGGCCAGAGCATCGCCTTTATTGAAGGGCTGATGAGCGACGAAGATTCCGTCGGCGGCGATGTGTTTTTGATTTCGCGCTCCGGAGGCGCACCGCGGAACCTTACGCCGGAGCGTAAGGGTTCAGCGGTTGTTGTGGCGTGGACCAGCGACGCAAAAATTATTGACATGGAAAACGTGGACGGAGAATCCGGCGTCGCGCGCATCGACCCGGGCAGCGGCCAGATTGATTCCCTGTTCCATGCGCCGGAGTTGCTGACCAGCGGATTCTGGTCCACCAGTCTTTCCCTGACTCCCGACGGCAAGACAGCGGCTTTCGTGCGCAGTTCGTTCCAGGATCCGCCGGAAGTCTGGGTGGGTCCCGTGGGGATGTGGAAGAAACTGACGCACCGGAACGAGGGGTTAAAGCCGGAATGGGGCGAAGCGAAGAGTCTGCACTGGAAAAATGACGGTTTCGACGTGCAAGGCTGGCTGATCTATCCCAAAAACTTTGATGCGTCGAAGAAGTATCCGCTGGTCGTTTGCGTGCACGGAGGGCCCGGTGAGGGAGTCCAGCCCGGCTGGCCGAGCGCTCGCGCCTACGACATGGCGTTGCCCGCGCGCGGCTACTTCTTGTTGCTGCCCAATCCGCGCGGGAGTTTCGGCGCAGGCGAGGCTTTCACGCGCGCCAACGTCAGGGATTTTGGGTACGGTGATTGGCGCGACGACATGGCTGGCGTCGACGAAGCGATTCGCGTTGCGCCCATCGATCCGCAGCGCCTTGGCCTGACTGGCTGGAGCTACGGCGGCTACATGACGATGTGGGGAGTCACGCAGACCAATCGTTTCCGCGCGGCGATGGCAGGCGCGGGAATCGCCAACTGGTCCAGCTACTACGGCGAAAACAAAATTGACCAGTGGATGATTCCCTTCTTCGGGAAATCGGTCTACGACGATCCCGAAGTGTATGCCCGCAGCGCGCCACTCACGTTCATCAAAAAGGTGAAAACGCCCACGCTGGTCATCGTCGGCGACAGTGACGGCGAGTGCCCCACACCGCAGTCCTATGAATTCTGGCACGCGCTGAAAACTCTCGGCGTGAAGACCGAATTGGTCGTCTACGAGCGCGAAGGCCACATGTTTGTGAAGCCCGAGCACCTGAGAGACGTCATGAGCCGCACGGTCGCCTGGTTTGATGAGTATCTGAAGTGAGCGATAGGTTTTGAATCAGCCGGAAGAGCTTGCTTTGGTAGGGCCGGACCGTCGGCGGGTTATACTTCCCCTTTGCCTGTCGATCAGCTCCAAATCTGACTTTTATGATAAAACCGGCATTATCTCTCAGTTCTCTGCTGCTTGTGGCCTGGGCGGCTTTCACTCCAGGAGCGCAAGCGCAATTTCCCCTCGGCGCGCTGCGAGGCAAGGTTCAGGACAGTAGTGGAGCGCGAATAGCTGGTGCGGGCATCGCTGTCAGCAATTCCGAAAAGTCCCTGACCCGTACGGTCCAATCGGATGCCCAAGGCGAGTTTCGGGTGGAGGATCTTCCTCCGGGTACATATCACCTGACGGCGAGTGCGAGTGGATTCGCCGTTGCACGAGCGAATGTGGTCGTTGCTGTCAGTTCGGTGCGGGAAACCACGATTACGCTTCGGCCGGAGTCAGTCAGCGAAAAAATCGTGGTTGGTGGCGACGCGTCGGTAACCACGGCCGCATTGGAAACGGAAAGTGCTGTCCACCAGGCAGTAATCTATCGCCAGGATCTTGACGCAATTCCTCTGGCCGGCCGCAGCTTTGCCAATATTGCTTACCTGGCGCCGGGCACGGAGCCTGTCGAACCGTCCGATCCCACGAAGGCCCGGATTACGGCGGTGTCCACCGGCGGAAGCTCCGGCCTGAACAATGAAATCTCCGTTGATGGCGGCGATAACTCCGACGATTACATCGGTGGTTTCCTGCAAAATTTCTCTCCGGACGCGCTCCAGGAATTCGCCTTTCGCACCGCGCAAATGGATGCGGACACCGGACGGACCACGGCCGGTTCCGTGGTCATCACCACGCGCAGCGGCAGCAACGAGTGGCATGGAGACCTGGCATTTTACGAACGCGGCGCCTTTCTGAACGCGCGCTTTCCGATCGACAACCCCTCGCCGGATCCCAAGCAACCGTTCTCACGGCAGAATTATGCAGGCACGCTGGGCGGCCCGATCGTCGGGGATCACTTGTGGTTTTTCACCGCGATCGAATATGTGCATGAGAATGCCAGCATTGCCTACAGCACCGCCAGCCGCGACCAATTTGATGCTCTCGCGCAGTTGGCGAGTGACGGACTGATTCCTGGAGTGACCAGCATTGCCGTACCGACGAGCGTTCCCGTCCCCTTCCGTGATTATCTGGCGACGGCCCGGCTCGATTGGGCGCAATCGAATAGTTCGCGCTGGTTTCTGCGCAGCGCGCTGGACACCTACACGCAACATAACGCTCTCGTGCAGCAGGGCGCGCTGCCATCGACGGGAGCGACTTCGCACAACAACTATTTCAGCCTGGTTCTCGGCGAGCAATACACTTTTTCGCCGAATTGGTTTGGCTCGCTGGTGCTGAACGCAAGCGGCCTGCATCTGACGCAAACGCGAAACGAAACGCAGGGCTTCGCACTGGCATTTCCGTTCAGCACGACTTCGAGCACGATTACGGGGTTCGAGACCTACGGCGACAACCAGTTCCTCACGGGGATTGCGGCGTTTCCCGTGCTTCGCAACCAGGAAAAGTATCAGCTTCGCTACGATGTGACCCGCGTGCTGGCCCGCCACACGTTGCGCTTCGGCGTAAATTTCATTCACGAGCCCGTCTTGAGTGGCGCGCTCACGTCCAACGCGGAGACACTCGTTACATTTCCCCAGAACCCGAGCTTCTACCTGTCAGGAGGGAATCTCCCGCAATTTTCGGCAGACTATCAGGCCGGCAGCGTGTTCGCGCCAAAGACCGACGGAAGTTTTTCGCAGAATGTCCAGAGGCTCGGCCTGTACGCCGAAGATTCCTGGCGCGCGAACTCAAATCTTACGGTGAACTTTGGTCTTCGCTACGACACGACATTTGGATTGTTTATTGCCTCCGGCCGCGACCAGAGTTTCAATCCCGCGCTCGGCGCCGGCCTCGTAACCGGGATCCCGCACGATTACCGAAAAGCGATTGCTCCGAGGCTTGGAGTTGCCCGCACGCTGGGTCGTTCGCAGAAAACTGTCCTTCGTGCGGGACTGGGGCTTTACTATGACGACTTGGCGCAAAATGGCTGGGTCGCTGCGTTCCGGGCCGTGAACAACGGCACCGTCAGCGGCGCGTTTCCTGCTCCGCCGGCCGCTTTGATCGACCCCAACTACCACACGCCCTACGCGCTGCACACGACCGCGGGAATCGAGCATGCGCTTTCCGCCGATTGGATGATCAGCGCCGACTACACCCATGAAACAGGAATGCACGCGTACCGCAACTATGCATTTGAGCAGGCCAACGTGTTCCGCTCGGACAATCGTTCGAGTTTCGACGCGATGTCACTGGGTGTGCAAGGAAATGTTTCGCGGCGTGCCCACTTTACCGCGCACTATACCTTGGCCAGAGCGGAAACCTGGGGATGTGTGCTTGGAGAACTGTTCGATTACGTGAATGGCGTGTGCGATCCGCTGAATGCGTTTGCCCCCGGCGATTATGGTCCTTCCGGCGAAGATGTGCGCCACCGGTTTGTTCTGTTGGGGGCGTTTCAGTTGCCGGGAGGAGTAGAGCTGGCGGCGCTCGCGCAGGCGGAAAGCGCCCGGCCGTACACCTTGACGACCGAAGGCAGCGATCGAGCGGTCGTGAACGGCGTGAAAACGACGCTTGATGAACTTCGCGGTACGCCGTACGTCCAGGTCGATCTCCGCATCAGCCGCCCATTCACGTTCCACGATCGCTGGTCGGTCACTCCCTTCGCGGAGTTTTTCAATCTTTTCAATCGCAACAATCCGGGAGCCAACTTTGTGACCAATATTTCGGCACTGCCGGTGCCGGTGAACAATCTCGCGAACGCCACGGCATTTTGCCTGGACGCCGCTTGTACCCTCACAAAGCCCATCACCAGCCTCAGCCAGTTGCGCGCGCCCGCCGGCGCGCTCGGCGATTTCTTTGGCCCCGGCACCACGGTCGGCATTCCTTTCGCCGCGCAACTTGGGGTCAAGCTCAGCTTCTAAGTGCGGCACGAGCGAATTGCGTAACTCTACGGTTGATTTATGGTCCGAGTAAACCCACCTGCCTTTCCCTCTTTAGCACTATCTCGACGACCTTCCGCTGTGCTTCGCGCTTCCCCGCCATTCCCAATTGCGCTTACAGAAGAACGCCTTCGCCAGTTCCAGCTGAGGCAAGACAGAACCTCCGAGTATCTCCTGCGAAACAGGCATGCATTGACTGTCACTAGTGACAATTGTCGCTAGCTAGGGCTGCCGTCACACTGGCGTCGTTCGTTGGCGATTCAGCTCCGTTTGCTGGGACCATGCCGTCACGAACGCCGATGAATTCCCACAAGGGAAGCTCGATTGGTCTAAGCGTGGGTCCATCATTGCAGAACTGGAGGCCGTATGATCAAGAAAAGCATAGCAGCCGCTTTTGTGCTGACCGGGGCTCTTTTAGTCGGTGAGCCGTTATTCGCTCAGAACGGCGCAACCCAGACCGCGCAACCTGTGGCCGAGCGCGAGAGGGCACCATCCGTAGATGAACAGATCGCCATGCTGAGGACAGATTTGCGATCCACCCGAAAGCAAGTTGTCGCCGCCAATATGAAATTGACGGACGCCGAAGCCGAGAAGTTCTGGCCGATCTACGACCAATACGTTAAGGAGTTGGTCGACATCAACAACGCGAAGTACGCTCTCATCAAAGAGTATCTGCAAAACACGAATATGACGGATGCGCAGGCCGATAGCCTCTCGAAGAGGTGGGTCGAGGTGGATGCATCCGTCGTCCAACTCCGATTCAAATACATTCCTATATTCCGGAAGGAGCTGTCAGCGAAAGGCACGGCGATGTTCTTCCAACTCGACCGGCGCGTTCAAATGATGATCGATCTGCAACTAGCGAGTTCGATTCCGCTGGTTCAGCCGTAGTTGCTCGCAGTTCCAAAGGCATCATGGAGGAGTAATTAAGCTAATCCCTCGGGTCCTCGGCCTCCCGTGAACTGGCGGTCGGGATCCGTTGTTTCGTCGGCGCGCTGGCAGGGTTGGCCGAGCAGGCGGGATGTGCGAGTTTGCTGGTGCCTGTTTCCTAATAATTTCCTTTTGGCCGAATCTAATGCCCTTGGGGGGTATCTTCGCCGTCGATGTATCCCAAAGGGGTACCGTACAGAATCACACTTGGATTGTGTCCCCAGGGTTCTTTGTAATACCAAAGCTCGACGCTTTCAAGTGGGCGACGTTCACCAGGTAGGTCGATGACATAGTTCCTTCCTTCGGGTGAGATTCGCTCGCTAACAGCAAGCTCCCGCGAGGTACCGTTACTAAAGTGAACGACGATGCGATCAAAGAAAATGACGTCGCTGACCCGCAACTGAATGGTGCGAAAGAGCCGATCACGACGGGTGATCTGGACCCTAGCATGATCCTGACTTGGGTCCATCTGGGTGTGTCCCAAGAAAGCCCAAGTCTGCCCCCGGGCAAGCAATGAGGTGGCGAAGGCTAGGATTAGGAGCCCAACCATGGGGCACAGAAAGCGGTTCCGAAGCATATTCGTATAGTTCTATACGTACTAGAACTACACTAGTGTAGCAGCGCTTCCAGTTCCTAGCAGTTTGGGTAATCTCAAGTTTACACAATTAGTTATTGGTGATTGCGACCATGGAATTGTCCAAAGTCAAGCGTTCAGGTCAGGAATAACGGTGTTGTGCGTCCCCCCGGCTTGCAACGCATGCCTCATTTGACCCGACGGCAGGCCGTGTTATTGCGCCGTCAAAAATCCCTGTTTTGTTACCAGGCTCGGTGCACGGAGCCATTCCTGTATCTGTCACAATTGCCAATATGCACGATCGCCACTGAACATCTATGCTCTGCGCCACAGCCGATTTCACGAAACGGCGTTAGAGGAGTCTGCGGGGAGGTGGCTTATGTGCGCTCAAAGAATCCGAACCTTTTCCCTAGTGCTTGCAGCGACGGTGTTGTTCAGCTCTGTAGCATTTGCCCAAAACGCGAAGCCGGGAAAATTGAAGATGTCAGTCACTCCCAAGCAGGCTTACATATTTGTTGATGACAAGGCCATTGGTCCCGGCAATCGGACCATCAAGCTCGAAGTCGGTTCACACCACTTGATCGTCGCCAACTATGGATACAAATTTGTCGAGCAAAATGTCTCCATCGATTCGGATAAGACGGTGCCCGTGGACATAAAGCTGGAACCCGTTGGCACCACGGTGCCAGGCCCCCGGGGACGAATTCAGATTGAAGTAGGGCATCTTCACGGGGCAACAGCCGCCGCCGTTCTTCTAAATGGCAAAAAGACTGACTACTTCGTTGGGCACGTGGACGAGTTCAATCACGACATCATTTGGCACCAGGAATTGGTTGTGCCACCTGGAACGCACCAAGTGACGGTCACTCGGAATGGCAAGGAACTGTGGTCAGGCGCGCTCACGGTCGCGGCGGACCAACGCGTGATTGTTGATATCTCGAATGGAAAAGAAAAGATCAAATCCTGGCCGCGTGGTTCGGCGACAAACGGGCTGCCCGCATCCGCGCAACGCTTTAAGGCCGGCATTGCAAGTGCCACCGTCGTAGTGGCGCCTGTCAGCGGATCGGTCTCCGCGAATCCGTCGAAAATCGACTGCAACCAAAACACGCAGTTAGCCTGGGTGTCCAAGGAAACCGTCGAAGCCGACATGAGCGGCATGAGTCCCGTTCCGACGTCGGGCGAGAAAACCATTTCGCCTCGCCAAACCACGGTGTATCAGCTTACAGCTTCAGGACCGGGCGGTGTGACAAAGCCAAGCGCGACCGTGGAAGTGAATCCGGTGGTGCAATCGTCGCTGAGCGCCTCACCGATAGAAGTCTCATACCGCCGCATCGGCGACAAGATCATCAAACAAGGGAGCACCACGTTGAACTGGTCGTCATCCAACTCCGATGCAGCTTCGCTGGATCCAGGCGGCTCCGTTGATGCTAGCGGCACGAAGTCCATTACCCTCAGCCCAACGCAAAGCAGCACCGGCCCAGTGGACGAAGAGTTCAAATACTCCTTGAAAGCCACAAACGCGTGCGGTGGCTCGGACACCAAGACGGTGGCGGTACACCTGAAGGGCTCCATCGAGCCCATTCCAACCGTGCTGCTGCACAGCGTTTTCTTCCCAACCGACTATCCCACCAAGAACTACCCTGAGGTGGGACTCCTTCGCAGTCAGCAGGAAGCACTGATTATCCTTGCTACTGGATTCAAACAGTATTTGGAATATGACCCGGAAGCGAAGCTCTCCCTCGTCGGATACACGGACCAGCGCGGAGCGGATGGTTACAATCAGTCTTTATCCGAACTCCGCGCACAACGGGTCAAGAATTTCCTGGTTTCACAAGGAATCGCCCCTGAGAAGATCGATAGCGCAGCCTACGGCAGGCAGAAACAGCTGGACAAAGCCATCGTAGGCGACCTGCAGACCCGCAATCCAAACCCACTTCCCCAAACCCGGGCGCGAGATTCCCGTGCGACTTGGCTGGCTTACAATCGCCGCGTCGACCTCGTTCTGATTCCCTCGAACGCGGAGTCGGAGCGGTTCTATCCGAATCAGGCGGCGGATTCCGAAATTCTTTGGCAAAGACCCAAGCCATCCCGAAGCGCGGTTGAAAGGGATTAAATAGTGCCCGAGTCCGGGAATAACCGACTGCGGCGCGCTCTCAAGGGCCGCGAAATGGGCGTCGGCGAACCATCTAATTTGTGGCCGTGGTGGACTGCTTCGGCTTTCTTCGTCGCTTTCTTCGGGCGCTTGTTGCGGACGATCAGTGCTCGGCGCTATGGCTCGGAGCTGAGTTCGGCTTTGAGGCGCTGCATTGCCCGCTGGTCTAGATGGATTAGGCCGGTGCTGGGGGAATCGAGGTCGGCGACCAGGGCGACGACGATCGCGATGGTAACGGGGGCGAGTACGAGCGTCAGCCAGAAGCGGTGTGTCAGCGTCAGGCCACGACAGAAGATTGCGATCATGGACACGGATAAAATCAAAGACCAAATGGAGACGGGAATGCGGTTCTCCAAGGCCGCGATGCGCTTGTCATGAAGATCGATGGTCTCGTTGAGTGAGTTGACGTAGGTGGCCGTCATGGCGGTACGGTCTGTTTGCGCAACGGCAGCAACGTCTGCCCAAAGCAGAGCCTGGATGTGTCTGGAACGATTCGCCGCCTCGTTGAATCGGGTCTCGTCGAGACCAGCGCTTACAAGCTCGAGGCGGGCATCGACGTACCGGCGCAGGAGTTCACGGTCCTTATCCCGATAAGGTTGGGGGAGCATGCTGGCGCGGAGATAGGTCGTCCCGATGGAAATGGATTCTTCGACGAGTAGCGTGCGGCGTTCGTTGTAGCGGGGCACCGCCAGCGCCAACGTGAAACCCAGCAGCAGGCTAACCAAAACAAAGAGTCCATCGCGGATGGCGACCATTTGCTCTTTACGGTTTGTGTCGTCGTGGATATGGGTGAGGGCGGCGGTTCGTCGCCCGAGTTCGATCGCAGCCGCCAAGGCGATCGCTAGCACCAGACCCAAGAGCCACGGTTCATTGAGTAGGTATGTCATTGCTGATGAGGTTACCGGAGGAGAGTGTATCTGAAAGTGGAGCCGAGGCTCAACTTGGGTCGAAGCGGCCAGGCGGCGAGATGAGACGTCGCGCGTATCGGACGGATCCCGGCTTGTGCAGCGATGATTGATCAGCCGACACCTTTCTCACGAGCTCAAATTACCTGTCATTTTTGACAATTCCATCCGGCGACCGCTAGCAACAGTATCAGCATGAACCTTGAGGCAAGATCAGGATTCAATGTGCGGAAGTCGAAATTACTGCTCGCGAGTACGTTCGGCCTGGTTCTTCTGGCGCCGGTGAGCGTTGCGCAAACGCAGGGCGAGCCGCAGCAATTGGTCGAACCAAAACAAAATCAACAATTGCAAGTGAATTGGCTTTACGGCGCCTTTGTTCCGAAGGACGTTCCTCTACAATCCCTTTCCAATCACCAGCGTTTCCAGCTCTTCTTACGCCAGAGCTTTACTACGCCCGGCGTGTACGTCAAGACCGCGTTTTTTTCATTATCGGATCAGGCGGCGAATAGTCCGCCGGAATGGGGAGACGGGTTCGGTGGCTACGCCAATCGGACGGGTTCGCGTTACGGACAATTCGTTACACAAAACGCCTTATCGGGAGTGGGAAATGGGCTGCTTGGTTTCGAGCCTCGATACAATCGCTGCCAGTGCACCGGCTTTTGGCCGCGCACGCGACATGCTTTCATCCGGAACTTTGTAACCTACGACCGTACGGAGCAGCACCTACGTCCTCAGCTTGCCTTGTATGCCGGCGCATTCGGCGCCGGTGTCATTGCTGGAACCTGGGCACCTGGCAATCCGGATTTGGTCCCGAAAGGTTACCAAGGCGTGATCACCCAAGCTGCTTTTGGAGTGTGCGCAAACTGGCTGGGAGAATTCGCGCCAGACTTCAAACGGATACTGCAGAAAAGAAAATCCGGAAAATCCGAGGACGAGAAAAGCTCTCGTCCTAACCCTTCAGATAACCGAAGGGCTGCTAGTTCGAATCTAGCCCGGGGAGCCATCTTAAATCCCGTCCTCAATTAGACTTATGCTGCTTTTGCTTCTTCGCTTCCAATCATTTCTGGTTGCCCAAGTTGCCCAATTTGAACGTGTAATGGCCAAATTTAGCGGAGTTGGCCATTTTGGCTGATTCGAGGGATCGACGGCAATTCTTATCTCTAGCGGCCGAGTGCGTCTCGGAAACTGCTCCGACGGGATAGCAAGTTTACTAACGTCGCGGTAGATATGATCGTTAGTTTATCGACTTCTCTAGTTCCGCCAACATGTTCGCTGTTCCATGCATGGAGACTCGACAGTCTTCTGAAATATAAATCAATGCTCGGGTACGTCAGCGGTCGGCATGGCTTTCAACTTATCCAATTCGCTGAGTACTTTTTTCCAAGTTTCCGGATCCTTCTTGGTTGCGAACGCCTTCCCGAGGTCCGCGTAATAGGTGAGAATGTCACGGCGTAAAGCATCCGAAATAAGCTTGCCACTCGTCTTGTCCAGCAAGTTCGCGTAGGTTTCATCTGTCAGTCTATAGTCGGCTGGCTCCGTTCTTCCTCCCGTGTCGAGGTTGTCGTTGGGCAATTGGAGCCTACCTTCCTCTTGTGCAAGCAGTAGCACTCGATAATGGTCCAAGGTTTCGTTGAAACTGTGCATGTATATCTGTTCCACAGCCGGTGGGGGTGGGTGAAACGCGAAGGCGCTAAGCGGACCGATTTTGGGTACTAGGCGCACGATGAGCGCCTTAAGGCGTGCGAAGAAACCCGGCTTTTCGTAGACGTCTCCCCACTCCTTGCGGTAACCAGAATTTGAAATATTGTAAATGAATTTGGTCTTGGTTTCACTGGGGTCGCTGTGCTGGATCTCACTCCTTTTGAGATGCCATGCTACTTTGGTAGTGCGCGGAATGACGGTGGAAACAGCGTGACGATAGCTCCCAATTGCCAGATCCACTCGAAAAAAGACGCTCGACATATCGACTGAGTATGTTCTTGCGAACGCTCTTTCCAGGACCGGCTTGGAAACCTCAAAACCGACAAAGTCGTGGTAGGCCTTCGGCGCGTAGTTTCCCTTAGCCACCTGGTCCACATCGAAGCCAAACTCCACCTTCATGTGTGCCGAGGGCTTTTCTTCATATGTAACGGCCGGTCCATACTTCTTTGCCAGTTCGGGATACATCATCGCAACTGCGCGATTGGTCGCAATTGGATGACCGGAGGCGTCAGCAGCATAGTGTGCGAGTGCACCTAGCGCAAATGCGTACTCGTTCAAATTACTGGATTCTTCAATCAACGCGAGAACAAAATCCCCAGTTCGGACATAGTGCGTTAAATCACTGAAGAACGAGTTGCCGAAAGGATAGTAGCCCATGTCCTGGATAATCGCGCCCCCGTAGGCATACGCGTGGGCCTGGAGCAATTCCTCCGGCGTCGCGTTGGGGAAGCGCTTCAAGAGCACTGGCACGATGCTCTCCTTCCACGCGGCGTCGATAATCGCTTCATGCGTCAAGACGGAATAACCCGAACAATGGGGGGCACAGCATGTCCCAAAAATCAGTCCGAGAATGATATGCACAGATAATGAAAACGACTTGAATCGACGGCGAGTCAGCATCTGAATTGATGATAGCAAGGGTTTTTCACCTACTGATTGAAGTGTGCCTGGTAAGCCCTGTATATGTTTGTGCTAGCCGGATGTCCGGTTAGGCTTACCAAGCACATAGCTTCGGTCTATAGCACCTTCTTGTAGATTTTCCGCGGGGCTGTAAAAGACAACGGAAATGCACAGGGCCTACTGCTTAGGGTAGCCTGGCGGGGCTTGGGTTAAAGCTGCCAAGTGAACCACCAAATTAACCAGAACTGAGAATTGTGAGCATCAACGACTAGCCTAGAAACTCCACCACGCCGGTGGTCAGATAATACATTGCGCCTGCGATCTTGATCGTTCCTTTCTTCTCCAGCTCCTCCAGGACCGGACTGCGCCGCCGGATTTCTGCGAGCGCCAGCACTACATTCGTATGCGCAACGGCATCGACATAAGCCGCATTCTTGCTGGACTTCTCGCCCTCGAACTTCGTCGCCGGTATAGCCGGTTTGATTCGCGCCAGCAGTCCCGTGAGATTGCCCAGAACCACATCGTCTATCGCGCCCTTCACCGCCCCGCAGGCCGTGTGGCCTAAGACCAGAACCACCTTGGCGCCAGATGCGGCACAGGCAAACTCCATGCTGCCCAGCATGTCGTCATTTACGACGTTGCCTGCGACTCGGCCGATGAACGTGTCGCCGATTCCAGTGTCAAATATAATCTCCGCTGGCACTCGCGAATCGACACATCCAAGGACCACTGCCGCCGGGTATTGTCCTGCCGCACTCGATCGCTTCTCTGCCAAATAATCTCGAGGGGCCATTTTCCCGGTTCTGAACCTCTGATTTCCTTTCTGCAACTCGTCAATCACCTGCGATGGAGTCAAGCTGTCGCGTTGTTCTTTTGTTAGCGAGCCAGCTAGGCTTGTCGCGAGCTGCAAAGATAGCGGGGCCAGTGGAGTGATAGCACAGGTGCCAAGGGCCACGCTGAGAAAACTTCGTCGATCCAAAGCCGCTTTATCAACTGACTTGTCAGGCCTTTCCTTCATGTTTTCCTCCGTTTGTTCCCCTTTAGGGCAAGTTATAGCGCAATTGGCTGAACACCATGTTAGCGTTGGCTGACTTTGGACCATTGCCAGCTGCCCAAGGATAGACCCATACATGCGCGTATTGCAGCCCCCACTGCACCGACCCTAGGTTTTCGTATTTCCAGAGCACTCGTGAGTAGCCGCCCGTGGCCTCTTCGATCAATCGGTCGGCAGTATTGCTGGCACCTGGAAAACCGAATCCCACACAGCAGGTGCCGCCGCTGTTTAAGGTAGCGTTCTTCTGCGCGTACAGGCCGCTGTAGTAGAAGTACAGTCCCGTAGCTTTATTCGGTGCAAACTCGAAACCGCTGACCCACGAATACGAATGGATTGGCGAAATGCTGCCATCGGCCCTGACGATTACGTCGGGAGCCAAGCCGCCGATATAGCGACCCGCACCGTCACTGGCAAAACTGTCCAACACCCAGCGCACGCCCTTCTTGACCTCAACGTTGAAGTTGGCACTGACACCCCAACCAAAGGCATAACTTTTTCCCGAAGCGCTGGTCCCATCCCAACTGCGAAAAGTTCGCATCACTGTGCCGATATCGAAGTGAATTGCGCGACCGCCCATGACCTTGTTGTCGAACGAGCCCTTCAGGACGAAATCCGGAGTCATGTTCGGGACATTCAGTCCGCTGCTGCCGTTGTTGTATTGCGTCGTGAGCGTGCTACTCAGCGCGGTGGGGAATACCACACTATTTGACACCTGCTGCTCAGGGTTCTCGACCGAAAAACCGAACGCCATCTTCTCAGATGACCGATAAACGAGCCGGAATTGCGGATAGCGCCCAACCACAAACCCAGCGACAAAGTTGAGATCAATCACCTGGGGAGCGGCTATATCACCCGGCCACGGAAGAATATCTTCCTTATTCGGTGTCATCAGCGACCACAACTGCCCGCCGGCCATCTCCCACTTTCCTTTGCGCCAGTCCAACCAAGCCTGTCGAATCCGGAACGGATAACCGGATTGCGTCACAAGATTTCCGCCCACGGGAGCACCGACAAAATCCATTTCGAAATATCCAGCGATTTGGCTGGATTTCAGGTCGGCGTCCACGCGCAGCGCCAGGCGCGTGTTCTGCGGCGATAGACGGAATTCGCTGGTCGTGCCTGGAACCGTGTTGTCGTACAGGATGTTGTTGAAGTTGGTGGCCACGTTGCCGCCGTTGTTGTTCGATCTCCACACCGAGGTCAGTGCAGGGTAGCCGATTAGACGAATCTTCGCAGGACCTAACTGGAGGGCCGGTGTGGTGGGCGTCACGTCGGCAATTTCCGGACCACGCTGCAACCCTTCCTCGACTTGCGTCTGCTGGGGAGTAAGCGGCTGCTGTTCACTTGGAACGGAGGATGGTTCATTTTGCGCTAGCAGGTGGTTGTCTGTCTTGGGATATATGGGCGGATTCGCCGTTTCACCGCTCGTCGCTCCTTGCACCAGGCTCGCCAGCATCTTCTTTTGTTCCGTCAAGGCGGACTGCAGCACCTGGATTTGCGCTTGTTGTTGCTCCAGCGCTTTCTGTTGCTGATTGACAATTAACTTCAGGTTTTCAATTTCGGCACTGTTGCTCGAATTCTGAGCCATCGCCGGCAGGCAAGCGACTGAAAAACTCCAAAAAACAGCGACAACAGGAACAATAAGCTTCATAAGAAGACGCATCTTCTGACTTTTCATTACTCCCCTCCACGTTCTTCCCCGCGGGCCGTTGCGAGGAGCCCCGGGGGAAAGGCATGGATTCTATGCCTCTCCTCGCAGCGTCTAAACTTAGGAATTGAAAGATTATTCGCGAAATGCACTCCCTTGTGGTCCGTTAGCTGATTTGTCGCGCCGCCATGGTTTGCGCTGCGCCAGTCCGGACGGATTTTCATTCTTTCGAAGCACTTCATAGGCGACAAACAGGATGCTAAGCGCGATGACCGCCTCAACAGGAGCGGGAGGTACATGGACAAAACCGAGAGTTGCGAGAGTGGGGGCTGTAGGCGCTCGCGGAGAATCTCAGAATATTGCCCTGTAATGGAATCAGGTCCATGCGTGCGACCGGGCATTCACGCGCTCAAGGTACGCCCGAGGCAGGCTGTGATCTTGGTCCCACCCAGTCTGGGTCCTTCAGATTCCAGCCGCCGCCGAGGGCCCTGTAGAGCTGAACCATCACTATTCGTCGATTGAGTTCCGTCACGGCCAGTGAGATTTCCGCGGGAAAGAGTTGCTGTTGCGCCTCGAGAACTTCGTAGTAGCTGGCCTTGCCAGCGGTGTACCGCTGCAGCGAAACTTCGACTGACTCTTGGTAAAATTGCACAGCCTGTATCTGTTGTATTCGAGTCGCCTCATATTTCTGCCGCGAGATGAGCGCGTTTGAAACATCCGAAAAGGCATTCAGCGACGTCTGCTCATATTGCAGCTTCGCTTGTTCCCAGAAAGCAACCGATTGACGCTTCTGAGCGGTGAGCGCACCGCCTTGGAAGATAGGACCAGTGGCGTTGCCGGCGAGGCTCCACACGGTTGATTGGCCTAAAGATAAAGAGGACAGCGGTGAGCTTGCGCGCCCAAGCAGTGCCGTAAGACCAATTTGAGGGAAAAAATTGGCTGTTGCGACGCCGACCTGGGCGTTTGCAGATCGCATAAGTTGCTCCGCTTCGAGGACATCCGGCCGGCGCTCTAAAAGAGCGGAGGGCAAACCAGCCGGGATCTCCGGCGGCACGATTTCATCGAGCAGTTTCGCGGTGTGCTTGATGTCGGAAGGGTTGCTACCCAGTAGCACGCTGATTTGGTTTTCCGTCAGCGCAATCTGCCGTTCCAGCTCGGGAATGTTCGCGGCAGTTGTGGCCTCCGCTGCGGCGGCTCGGGATGTTTCCAGCTTTGAAGCCACCCCGCCTTCGAGTCGTTGAGTGAAAAAGTTCAGTGTCTCTCCAAACGAACCCGTCGTTCGTTTGGCGATATCGAGCTGGAGTTCCAATCCGAGAAGTTGAAAGTAAGCTTGCGAGACGTCGCTCACGAGAGAGAGCATGACCCCGCGCCGCGCTTGTTCTGTCGCGAGATACTGAGCACGTGCAGACTCGTTCAGGCGACGCAGGCGCCCCCAAACGTCCGCTTCCCAGGCGACGCTCGCCACTCCCAGAAAAGATCCTTGCACATTACCGCGGGTGGAACTGACACTGCCAACGAATTCATTCTTCCCATCGCTGCCACTCACCGAATAATTAACGAACGGAAAGTATTGCGCCCGGGCTTGAGCAGCAATTTGTCTGGATTGCTCAATGCGGGTCACCGCAACACGCAAATCGTAATTATTGGCCAGAGCGGTCTGGATCAGTTCCTTGAGCCGTTCGTCCTTAAAAGCTTCCCACCACGGCAGATCGGCAAACGACGCCTGTTGCGTTGCTCCTTCGACTCCGCGGAAATCAGCAGGAGCATTCACCTTGGGGCGCACGTAGTTTGGCCCAACAGCACACCCGGACACCCAGAGGAAAGTTGCCAGAATCGCAACAAACAGCCAAACCGGGAGTCCGGTCTGGCCTCTTCCGCTTCTTTGATCCCAGGTCACGAGAGTAGATTCCTCGCTGTTTTCACGGCAATCGGTATCGCTCGGAGTCTTTCTGCTCATTGGCACCTGATGTGTCCCAGTCATGGTCATTGAGTTTGGATTTTGAGGCCCTAGTCTCCTGGCTCCGGGGCCGGTGCTGCGAATGGCGCCTTCACTTGCTCATGCTTCGCTCCGCCAAGACGCTCGATCATGTAGAACAAAGCTGGAATGATGAAGATGGCGATAAAGCTGGCCGCCAACATGCCCCCGATAACAGCCGTCCCCATCACTTGCCGCGACGCCGCGCCAGCGCCAGTCGCCCTCCACAGGGGCACACAGCCCAAGATAAAGGCAAATGACGTCATTAGAATCGGCCGCAGACGGAGCTTGGCGCCTTCCAAGGCGGCATCCGTAAGGGATTTCCCCTTTTCGTATTCCAACTTCGCAAATTCCACGATGAGGATGGCGTTTTTGGCGGCCAGGCCAATCAGCATGATTAGACCGATTTGGGCATAGACGTTGTCCTCCAACGCCAGGCTAGTGTAGTCACCGAAAACCAGCAGCCCGATGATCCGGCGCAAGAAGAGAGCGGCGAATGCACCAAACACAGCAACCGGCGTGCTCAGCAGAACGCTGAAGGGCAAGGACCAACTTTCGTACATGGCTGCCAGGATAAGAAACACGAACAGGATGGAAAATCCAAAGATCACGGAGGGTGGCACGCCTTTCTGCGCTTTCTGTTCCTGAAATGACATGCCCATGTAGTCAAATCCCATCCCTGGGGGCATCGTTTGAGCGAAGACTTCTTCAAGCGCCTTCATGGCCTGCTCGGAACTGAATCCGGGCTTCGTGATGCCGTTGATTTGCACGCATGGGTACATGTTGTAATGCATAGTGAATTCAGGGCCAAGGCGCGGTTCAATGGAGGTAACCGCGGAAAGCGGAACCATTTGACCGGCATTGTTACGTACGTAGAAGCGGCCCACGTTTTCAGCCCGCGTCCTAAAGTCGCCTTCGGCCTGCACGTAAATCTGCCAAACGCGTCCGAAGCGATTGAAGAAGTTGACGAATGCGCCCCCCATGAAGGTTTGCAGGGTCTGATAGACGTCGCTGAGGGAGACGCCTTGCTTCAGGACTTTATCGCGATCCACTTTGACGGAGAGTTGTGGAACAGTGGGCAGGGCGGTTGTAAATATGGCGGCAAACTCCGGGCGCTTCTGCGCCGCAGCCATAAACTTCTCCTGATTCTCCCGGAGGAAGTCGACTCCCCTTGCCGATCGGTCTTCGAGGACGAAGGTGGCGCCGCCAGATGCTCCCACACCGGGGATGGATGGCGGCGGAAAGGTGATGGTGGTACCCTGGGCAATTTCGCGCAGCGCGACGTTCAGGTGAATCTTGATAGCCCAGTATTGGTCTTCGGCGGCTTTACGTTCCTTCCACTCCTTAAGAGTCACCCAAAAGAAAGCGCTGTAGGTATTCTGCACACCACTCAACATGTTGTAACCGATGACGGTGGTCACATGATCCACGCCAGGGGTTTTCATTATGATGTCTTCCACTTTTGTGGCGGCTGCGCTGGTTCGCTGCAAGGAGGAGGCGTTGGGCAGTTGCAAGGCGACAAAAACGTAACCCTGATCTTCTTCGGGCAGGAAGCTGCGAGGGAGTTTGCTGCCGAGGAAACCCGCCAATACAGAAAATATTAGGAGAAGGACGATCGTAACGCCCAGTTTGCGAATGAGTACGCCGCACCAGCCGACGTAGCCGGTTGTTGCTCTGTTGAAGACCCGGTTAAACCACGCGAAGAATTTTCCCAGGAGTCCGCGAGATTCTTTCTTGGGACGGAGCAGCAGGGCGCCGAGTGCGGGGCTGAGTGTGAGGGCATTGAACGCCGAGATGATGACGGAGAGTGCGATGGTCACGGCGAATTGTTGATAGAGGCGTCCGGTAATGCCCGGGATAAAGGCTGTTGGTATGAAAACTGCCGACAGGACGACTGCGATGCCGATGACCGGACCGGACACTTCCTCCATAGCTTTGAATGCCGCGTCTTTTGGCGATAGCCCATGTTCGATGTGGTGTTCGATTGCCTCCACTACCACAATGGCATCGTCCACGACCAGACCGATGGCCAGCACCAAGCCGAAAAGTGAAAGTGTGTTAACTGAAAAACCGAGCAGCGGAAAGAGCATGAACGTGCCGACCAGCGAGACAGGAACTGCTAGAAGGGGGATCAGCGTGGCGCGCCATCCCTGCAGGAATATGTAGACGACCAGGATAACCAGGACAAGCGCTTCAACCAGCGTGTGGCCAATCTCACTGATCCCCTCGGTGACAGGAAGGGTTGTGTCAAGAGCGATGGCATAACTAAGACCGGGAGGGAACCGCTTCTTCGCCTCAGTCATGAGATCCTTGGCGCCTTGGGCAGCCTGAATCGCGTTGGATCCTGGAAGTTGGTAGATTGCAATTACGGCGGAAGGCTTGCCGTCCAGCCTGCCCCTCAGGTTGTAAACCTGAGTACCGAGTTCGATGCGAGCCACGTCCTTCAGCCGCACGATGGAGCCATCGGGATTGGCTCGAACAACCACTTGAGCAAATTGTTCTTCTGAAACCAGCCGGCTCTGCGCAATCACGGCGTAGGTATATTCCTGCCCCTCCGGGACGGGTTCGCCGCCAATTTGCCCCGCCGGATTCACGGTATTCTGCGCCTTAACCGCGTTGATAATTTCTGGCACGGTGATTTGCAGTTTGGCGAGCTGATCCGGATTCAACCAAAAACGCATGGCGTACTGGCCAGCGCCAAAAATCGTGACGTTAGCAATCCCGTAGGAGCGAGTGAGAGGGCTAAGGAGATTGATATAAGCGTAGTTAGCCAGGAACTGAGCGTCATACCTGCCGTCCGGGGAGTAGAGGTCGAACAGCATAAGCGGAGCGGAAGTGGACTTCTGCACCGTAACTCCCTGGGTGTTGACCTCTGCGGGTAGTTGTGAAGCCGCTTGCGATTGCCGCATCTGGGCAAGAATCAAGTCGGTGTTCGGATCCGTCTGTATGTTGAAGTCCACCGTGAGCTTCATCTGTCCGTTGTTGGCGTTCAGCGAATACATGTATTCCATGTTGTCCACGCCACTCATCTGTTGCTCGATGGGAGTGGCGACGGACTGGTCGAGCGTGATCGCATCGGCGCCCGGGTAAGTAGCAGTTATTTGAATTTGAGGGTCGGCGATGTTAGGAAACTGCGCGGTGGGCAGGCTCAACATGGCGACTACGCCAACGATGACCATGACGATGGAAATCACCATGGACATTACGGGATGGTTGATGAAGAATTTGGCCATGGTTGTAGGTTACGGCTTGGCGCTATCCGCTTTTCCCTGCCCCAGGGAACTCGCCTCGTAAAGCTTAGGTTTTACTTCCAAGCCCTCTTGCACGTGTTGCACACCTTCTGCAACAACTCGTTCGCCTGGCTTGAGCCCTTCGTCGACAATCCACGATGTACCGATCTTGGGACCCATTTTGACCGGTCGAATGCTGGTCTTATTGTCGGCACCTACCACAGCCACGAGGTAGCCGCCCTGCAATTCACTCACGGCGCGTTGCGGCACGAGTACAACGTTTTTCTGGATTCTTGCCACCGTGCTGATGCTTCCGAAACCACCGGGGCGAAGAAAATTGCCCGGATTCGGGAACAAGACTTGCACCAGGATGCTTCCCGTCTTCACGTCTACCTGGCGATCCAGAGCGTGGAACTGCCCTTTGAGCGGATAGGTCGTGCCGTCAGTAAGTCGCAGTTGCCAGACGAGTCTTCGCAGGGCTTGATCCTCTCTTTCGCCCTGCTGCGTTATCTCTCGCATTGCTGTGAGGTATTCTTGTTCACTAACTGTGAAATTTACCAGGATGGGATTCATTGTAGAAACAGTCGTCAACGGAGCGCCGGAAGGGCCTACCAAATCGCCCACTTGGGCACTAGCGATGGCTGCCACTCCGTCAACCGGAGAAGTAATGCTTGTGAAGCCAAGATTCAATTGAGCTTTTTCAACTGCAGCTTGAGCACCGGCGATGCCTGCCTGAGCACCTTCGACCTGCGCTTTGGCCGCCAGATTGGCCTGTACGGCGTCATCGAGTTCCTGCTGGCTAATGGCATTCTGTTTTGCGAGTGGCGTGTACCGCCTCACATCTGTTTCCGTCTTGCCCAATTTCGCTTTTGCCTGGTCCAGATTCGCGGTGGCCTCTCGAAGATTTCCTTTGGCTTGGTCGAGCACAGCCTGAAAGGGTCTAGGGTCTATCTCGAAGAGTGGAGACCCCTTTCTGACAAAAGCACCGTTGGGATAACTCTGTTTAAGCAAAAGACCAGCGACCTGGGCGCGAATCTGAGCATTCACAAGCCCATCCAGTGTGGCGACCCAGTCCCTAGTGATAGGCACATCTTGCTGTACTACTTCGACGACTTCGACATCGGGAGGGCCAGCGGGCGGGAGTCCCATCTTTCCACACCCGGTGGACAACATCGTGCCGACGATGAGAACGGTCGATGCAAATTTCATCTGCTTCCTCTGCATAACACACACTTTAGGGCGTGCGATGCTCGACAGGTACGTTTCGCTGTCCCCAAAACCTCCTAAAGTGCGACACACGACCCGGCTGGCGTCTGCATCATTTGGTTGAGGGCGCCCCACAGGAGCTTGATGCTAGGGATTCAATCAAGGTCGGGCAATTGTCAAAAGTAACAGAGCGTCCACAACGGGGAGGTCACCGATGGTTAGGTATCCTCCCGTACCATCCGCCTCGCTGCCCCTGTGGTTCGTTGCGATTCTCTGTGTTAGATTGCACGTTCTCGTCGCGGCTGCGTTTTATGCCACTTCTGGAGTCAGACTGTGACTGTCCGTGAACCAATGGATACGCACCAGAAAGCGCTTTCCATTAATCTCGATCCCCACATCTTCGGATCGTTTGCTGAAATCGGCGCGGGCCAAGAGGTCGCGCGCTGGTTCCTTCAAGTCGGTGCAGCGTCCGGTACTGTCGCGAAGACGATCTCAGCCTACGACAAGGATGTCAGCGATGATCTCTACGGCGCAGGTACGCGCTACGTTTCTCAGCCTCGCGTGCAATCGATGCTCGAACACGAGTGGGCGCATCTCATGTCTCAACTCGACGGCAGCCGCGGCGCCACGACGCGCTTCTTTTGTTTTGTCGACACCATCTCCGCGCGCAATTTTGCAGGCGACAACGAGTGTCACGGGTGGATCGGTCTCCGCTTTCAGATGCAACCGCGGGGTCCTGCCAACGACGTCATCCTTCATATCAATCTCCGCGATCCTAACAACCTCGATCAACAGGCGGCTGTGGGCATTCTAGGCGTCAATCTCATCTATGCCGCCTTTCATTGCCTCTCAATCGCCGATGAGTTCCTTGCAGAGGTCGCCGCCGGCCTTCCTCTCCAGCGCGTCGAACTTGATTGCGTGGAGCTGAAAGGTGCCGCCTTGGAGCAGTGGAGTCCTCATGCCGTGCACGCCCTGCTCGTCACAAAGCATCTCGCCGAAGCGGTCGTCTTTCCCGTGGAGGGTAAGCTCATTCCTCCGACTGAACTCCTATACAAGAAAGCAATCGTGCTTGCGCCGGGAACCTTTGAGGTTGTGGAGCCAGCGCACGGACAAATGATCGAAACCACACTCGGGTCGCTATCCGAGCGCGATCTTCAGCAGAGCAAAGGTTCCATCGGCCTGTTCTGTTTGAGTTGTGTCTCGAGCGTGTCCGGTCAACCCACGCTAACCACCGAACAGATACTCGAACACGTTCATTCCGTACAAAAACTCGGCCACAGTGTCCTTGTATTTCATGAGCGGGAACTTTATAAGATGGGCGCGTTCGTCAACCGGTTTACCAAGAGTCGCGTTCATTTTGCCGTCGAGCTTTCCGCATTGGTTCGCGCGTTGCAAGACAATTACCAGGATCTTGACGGTGTTCTTCTGGAGGGCGTCGCCCGTCTCTTCCGCGAGAATGTGCGTTTGAGTGTGTTCCCGGTGCCCACCCAAGCATTGGAGGAGGGGTCTGCTCCTGTGGGCTGGAAGTGGAAAGCAACGAATGGTCTCGTCGGTGCTCGGGATATCGAACCTGCCGAACCGCTAAACCATCTTTATCGCTACCTAGTCGGTAGCGGATTCATTCTGCCGAACGAGCTTGCCAGTACGTGACTTCCGCACTGCCGCAACTAGTGGCGAGCGGAAGACCGTTGAGATGGATATAAGAACCGCCAAGGTGACCGGAGGAAGCTCTTGACGACATATCCAAGCAATTGGAGTTGATCACTGTAAGGAACTTCGTGGGCGCGCAATGCGACCCAGGAGGCAATCCCGAAACTGACTCCGAGATTCAGAACGAAGATAACCGCGATTCCAAAGAGGGTGTGAATGAACCAGCCCCGGTATAGCCAGTCTCTCCCAAGACTCGCCGCCGCGAGTGCCAGGGTGCCAGTTGAAAGAGTGACGTGTCGAACATCGAGAGGAATTCCAAAGAACCGGCCGAAAAGGGGGATAAAACCAAGCAGGTAGCCTAGAACGACGCTTGTGCTCCACCCCGATATGTTCCGTTCGAAATTATTCGCCAGACGCTTCATTCGATCGACCCCAAAGCGTCGGCCCAACGGATGGTCGGCAATCGCTTCCCCGACGCGGTTATACGTCGCGAAGTTCTCGACCCATCCACCGGCAAGCGCCGATATCCAGAGAACCACTCCCGTTAGCGCGGCGTACAGTCCCGTTCCCGAGGCAAGAGGATTCAGCGACTCGTATACGTAGCGCGAACTGGAAGGGCCCAGGTAGGGCTCAGCGAACAAGCGGAACCAGATGCCGGCGAAGAGGATAGCTCCCAGCGCGACCGTCAGCAAATTGCCCAAGGCTGCCGCAAGTTGCGTACGCGTAATTCGACTGATCAATACTGTCAGTTTCTCCCAGCGTTCCGTGCCCTGAGTCATGCGAACAATTTTTGCGTATGTCGCGGCAGTCATCGACGGTTGCTTCGTCGCAAGAACCAGGCCGAACGCCTGCAGAACAAGAAAGCTGGCCGCGTAATCCGTCCCCACCAGTAATCCTTCGAAGAAGGGCGGCAAGTGGCTCAGGGTGATTTTAATTTTTATAGCCGCCGTTGCCACGGTAAGCAAGCCGCCTCCTAGCGCGGCCTTCCACATGTGCCAGTACTCAGTTCGGGTGTCCGCTATATAGTGCTCGCCGGTTTTCCCGGTCCTTTCGACAATCTTTCGAGCCAGCAGTGCCGCATTTTCGCGCACGACCGCCGAAATACTTAGGTCCTCGAAACGGGCACGCATCACATCGTCTAATAGCCTCTTAACCTGGCGGAAGTCCTCAGCGTTGCCATCAAACAACACGTTCGCAATCGAGTCCATTCTTCTCAAAGCTCGTCGGATCATGCTTACGTCAAATTCAAGCGCTGTGCTAACACCTTTCGCTTCCATGCCCTCATGGATGTACTCCAGTTCCGTCCCACAACGGATCATCTCAGTTCGTAAATTCTCCAACAGACTATGAACTTCCTCAGGCGAGTTCGCGCGAACGAGTTCACCAGCAAATCGCTGCACTCGATAAAACGGAGATCCTTCTACCAAGTGAGGCCGGCATCGCTCCCGAAAATCGGGTGACAGGCCCACTCCCGCCACGTGGGATCCTAACAGGCAAAGCGACTGCTTTAGATCCACCCGCTGCGTATTCCAGGCAAGAAGATCATCGGCTGGGGTGAGAACTCGGACAGTACGCCGGAACAATTCGCCTGGCCACTCGAGGAATCCGCGAATATAACGATTATTAGCATGCAGCGTGTAGACGAGCTTTGAGAGATCAGAGTCGTCGCGCGCTGACGGAAACACCCGCTCCACTAACCTTCTAATCGCCTCAGTCCAGAGACTTTCGCGAGGATGCAAGCCCGCCTCTGCAAACAGGCTTACGGCCTGAGTTTCTCCCAACATTGCATGAAAGGCCTTTTGAAACTGTGCCCGCAGCGCCGCATCGTCCTCAAGCAAGGACAACAATTCACTCAGGCGCCTGATCCGTTCGGAAATCGATGAAGACTTATTCCCGGACCTAGTCCATTCCACCAGCTTAACAAAGTAATGAACGCGGGCGTTCAGATTGGATTGCGCGCAAAAATCACTGAGAATTCCTACCAGATTTGTCCTAGAGACGTCTGGGCGGTTTTCTATATCAGGCGGAGAAGTGCCTAATGGTGGGGACTCTGAGAGATGCTGGGTTCTCACAGGTGCGGCCATGGCCTAGCTGCCTCCGGTCCAGTGGACGTGAGACAGTCTATATCAAAGCGACTATGACTGAAATGTAAGGGTGCCCTCTTTACTTGCCCAATTTTGCCCCGATCACTTCGCCGGACACGATGATTTCCACGCGGCGGTTCAGTTTGCGCCCCGCTGCCGTGGTGTTGTCCGCAACCGGGATGTCCTGCCCCATTCCTTTTGCCGTAATTGTGTCCGGTGACATTCCTTGCGAAATCAGGAACCCCCGAACCGTGTCCGCGCGTTGCTGCGACAACTTCATGTTGAAGTCAGCGGAGCCGGTCGTGTCGGTGTGGCCTTCAATAGCCAAGTTCAGTCCAGTATGGGCCTGAATAATGCCGGAGAGCTTGGCCAGCTTGAGTTGCGCTTCCTGGCTCAAAGCGTATTTGCCGGTTTCAAACAAGACATCCGCCATATTCACGACCAGGCCGCGCGGCGTATCCGTTGTCTGCAGCACTTCGTTGAGCTGTTGCAGGAGTTGAGCGCGCAGCGCGGCGGTCGCGGCTTTTGCGCGAGCCGCCTCGTCCCTTGCGGCTTGTTCCTTGGCTTGCAAGGCAGCTTGCTCAGCGGCAGCCTTCTGTGCCGCCATCTCCGCTGCTGCCTTCTGCTGAGCGGACTGCGCTGCGGCCTCCGCCTGCATCTGCGCTTCCCGGGCTGCGGTGAGTTCGGCTTGGCGCTTAGCTTCGGCACTAGCAGCGGCATCCGCTGCAGCCTTGGCTTTGGCGGCGGCTGCGGCAGCAGCGGCATCTTTTTCCGCCTGAATGCGCTCCCCTTCCTGGCGTTCCGCAGAAAGCGCGCGGGCGTCCTCTGCGAATTGGATAGTCTGTCGCGCGTTGGTGATGATCTGGGATTTATCCGCCTGCGACGCCAGGGAATTCTCCGCCATTTGCAGGCTACTCGCTGCCTTACTGAAGACTTCCGGCGCGTACTGTTCCGCTTTTTGCGATTTGGCGATGTCAACAGCGTTGCGTGCTTCGTACATATCCAGGGGCACTTTCTTCAGGTCCGGGGTCAGGGCCAGGGGATTTCCCATCTTGGAGTATTGGCTGCGCTTCATCAGCTTGTAGTCATTATCCGGATAGATCTTGCCCTTGGTGTTCTTCTTGGTGTTGTTCTCCAACACGACGACTTCGCTGGGGAGTTGTACGGCGAAGTACGGTTCGGCGGTCACAATCAGCGCAAAGGTCTGTGATTGCGCTCTCGCGGCCAGCTTGCCATTTCCCTGTTTATCGATGAGAATCTCGGCAATGTTGGTGGTGGTGCCGTCCGGCGTGATGGTCCAGAGCACGTAGGTCAGGAATTCCCCGCCCAGCGTTGTGGGTTGGGGCAGCGCTGTCACCTTGAGTTCAATGCTGGTACCCCCCGTCTTTGCTTCCACTTTGGCTTCGCCGCTGGCCTGAGGCGCGGCGCTTGTGCCGAGAAAAATTACCTTGGTGGCCCCACCGCCCACTTCGTATCCAACGGCCTTAATGGACTTGCTGACGACGTCTGCGGCCGGAATTTCTTTCTTGTCTTGTGCATTCACGAAACTGGCGGTAGCGGCCAGTACAGTAAGTGCGCAGAATCGAATCCATTTGGAAGTGTTCATGAGACTCCCTCTCGATAGACGAGCATTCCATACTGTGTGCATCATTACGACAGAATCAGAGGTCCACGGCCTCTTCCGCGCGGTCCTCACGGAATTCGATGTGTTGCGTTCGCCGAAGAAGGCAATGCCGTCAGGCCACGCGCTAAGGGTGCCCCGCACGGCCTACCGCACGCAATTGTCAAAAGTAACAGGAGATTTCCACCAGCTATGCAGCCCCGGGAACCTACAAATGGCCAAGCATGGGGAGCAAAACCGCCTCGGTTGCATTCAGGCAGGAGGAATGGATCTCCGATTAACGCCCCGGCAGAGACTGGGAAAGGCTGACCAGATTTTGCGGCACCACGCGAATGACGCCACTGCGCGGGCTGTCGACATCGGCGATAAGGAAGAACGCAATGCTTAAAATCAGAGGAAGAATCAGCAAGCGGACGAACCCTTCCGTCGCGCGATGCGAAATATATCCGATCATCAGGCAAGAGAAGATTCCAACCGTGGCCATCAAACCCCATACACCGATCGGGGTCCGGTTCCACCAGGCGGCCTGCGTGTATCCCTGCGAGTTCAGTACGTCGTTCATGCCGGAAAGGACCAGGCCGTGAACGGGATTCGGCTGGGCCGCGACCGGAATCTGAACGACAGACCACAATTCATCCTGCAATTGGGCCGTGCGGTTATTGATTTTCTGGAGATCCAGCTTGTTGCGGGTTTGATAGAACGATATACGGAGCTGAAGATACTCCCGCAGCAGCGTGCGGACTCTCGCGGAATCGACAGCCGGCAGCAGGTCTGCACGGAGATATTCCGTGCCGATCGCGTTGGCTTCCGCCTCTTCATAATTTTTGCGCTGATCGTAACGGTTGATGGCCATCGAGAGGCTGAATCCGATGATCAGACTTAGAAGTGTCAGTGTAGAGCCCAAGAGAATTTCGAAATCCCGGCTCACGTCTTTGTCCAGTTCCTGATGGCGCTTGCGGATGAAGACGCCGATCCAGACGGAGCTCCACATCAAAAAGAGAGTGAGAAGCAGAACAAGGAATGGGGCTCTCAGTTCATCGGTCATGGGATGTTGCCTCGTGAATTCCGCTGGTCACACTAACACAATCAAAGAAGACAATCCGATCGGAAGTTCAAAACTCGTGTCTATCTCGCAGGCAAGACCGCGTAGCGTGCGATCACAAAGCCCATGGCTCCGCCGAAGAAAACGTCTGAGGGAAAATGATTGCTCCCGGTGATGCGGGCGAAGCTGATTGCGCCAGCCAAGCCGTACGCGACAAAGGGAACCCAGCGATGGTTTCGATAGCGGTGGGCAATGACAGCGGCTACGGAAGTAGCTGCCATGGCATGCACGGAATAAAAGCCGCCCGAGTGGAATGGATTATGAGTGCCGTTGAAGAAGCTATCTGCGTAAGGACCTTCGCCCGTGTATTGCAGCGGCTGCTTTCTGCCAGTGATGCCCTTGAAGGCGAGGTCGAGCGCGAAACCATCCGCGAATGCTTCCGCAGCAAGCAAGGCGGTACTCTGGGCGTAGGAATCCTTTTTGATCAAGCCAATGGCGTAGATCGATGCGGGGACTGCCGCTATGAATGCTCCCGTGTTCGTCCCGCTAAGGACACGATTGTAGCCGCTGAAGCTGTTCGACGTGCGGAAGGGCGGAGCTGTATTGGGATCGGAAGCGACAAGACCGGATGTGATCCCCGCAATGACGACTGTGGGAATCCAGTGCTGGCCCTTGGCGAGCTTTCCCGGAAATAGCCATATGTCCTTCTGGTCGGCGAGGAGATTCGAGGGGAGAGTGCGGAGAGAAACCTGGCGATCATTTCCACCGATGGCGGATGTATTTGTTTGCTGCGCGGGTAAAGGTGAGGGGGCAGAGCCAGAGGGCTCTTGCGAGGATGCGGCAGCCGCAGTGACAAATAGCGTTAATATCAGGCAACCACGAATAGCCCTCCGATACGCCTGTATCCGGATCCTTCGAATCGTTTGTAGTAATAAAACCCTGCTAGATAGATTGGTCATTTTTTACCCCGGGTTCCGCTGGAGCGATATGATTTCTCACTACTCTTGATTTTTGGAACCGCTTGATTTCTCGATCAACTCCTCTTCCGGCTCGACATGAACCAGCACTTCGACTACTTGTGGCAATCCATTCAACACCTGATCCTCGACTTCATGCGCGATCTTATGGCCCTGGCGAACACTGAGATCACCGTTCACCACAACGTGAAGATCGACGTAGAAACTGAATCCCATCTTTCGCACGAAACATTTATCCAAACCGTTTACGTTTCGAACATGTACGGCGATTTCTCTGACACGCGATTCGAGACTTGGATCGGGTGCTCGATCCGTCAACTCTAGAATTGCGGGGTGCACTTGCTTCCAGGCATTGTAGAGAATTACGAGCGCAGCAAGGATGGCTGCGCACCCATCAGCTGGCTCCCACTTGGGTCCTCCAAGTAGCGCGATTGAAATGCCTACGAACGCAAACGCTGATGTGAGCGCATCACTTCTGTGGTGCCAGGCGTCACTCTTAACGGCGAGGCTGCCGATCGATTCGCCCACGGACCCAACGTGCCGGAACAACAGTCCCTTGATGATCAGTACGCCCGCGAGCACTACAAGTGTGTACGGCGCAGGTGTACCGTGCGGGGCGATTATTTCGCGAATGCCTTCGTAAATGATGCCTAACGCAGTCGCCATTAAGACCAAACTAACGACTAAAGCGGCAACAGTTTCGGCTTTCCCATGACCATAGGGGTGGTCTGCGTCTGGCGGTTTAGCTGCGATTTTCAGACCGAAGTAAACTACCAGACCGCTAAATACATCGGCAATAGATTCAAGACCGTCCGCAACCAGTGCAAACGAATTTCCTACTAAACCAGCGGAGCATTTGCCCAAGCCTAATCCCAAATTTACGAAGATGCCGATGACCGTGGACTTCCTTCCCCGGTCGGCACTCCTCTGGAGATGATCATTGCGCTTCATGGGAGGAGATAAGCAAGATACGCACGTTTCTTACGCGTGACAAAATGCGGGTTGGCAGAACCGATCGCGTACAGTAGTCAAATCTTAGGCTGGCCAGTATCTGTCTCAAGTGAGGGGAAATTCTCCCCCGTCACATCTCATGGCGCCTTCACCTTGCCTGACAGTTGGGAGGGCTCGCTGAACGGCAGGTCGATAGTCATGGCGCTATGATCGGCGATCGGTTCCGGCGGGGCATTGTTAAGGTTGACAAGCGTTCGGGCGAAGTGGGGTGCAAACTGGTATGTTCCTTGCGCGTCGCGCGGCGAAGCAATTTCGTCCTTCACAAAGAACCAATCGAGCTTGAACTTCGCGAGTTTTACGTTCCCCCAAATGAGTTCCGCCACAAATGTTGGTTTGAATCCCGCGCCTTGCCTCTGATTGGAGTCTGCGAGCGTGCCAGCGGTTCCGTTGACAGTGCGCTCCGGAATTCCCCGAAAATCGATGGCTTTGCCATCGGAAAATCGGAATTTCTCCAGCGAGCTAAAAAAGGCACGTTCCAGGTTGGGCGAAGCTCCCGGAATGTTCGCAGAAGTCGGGTCAATTCGATACTGAATACCGGAGAGCTTCATTGTCGCTTTCGCACCAGAGTAAATTAAGCCAGCCCCGGTGGTCCATTGGATACCTTTGGTGGTCCAGAAATCCAGGCTGCCATAACGCTTGTACAGCATGTTTTCAACGCTGGTCGGCGTTCCATTCGACCCGGTCGTATTCATATCACCAGCTACAATGACCGGGTTCGCAGTATCGCGGACTTGGTTCAAAAGCTCCTCCATCTGTTGCCGGCGGATCTTCGGCTTGGCGCGGTTTTCCAGATGCGTGCACGCAATCGTGACGCGGTGATCCGGCGCTTCGGGAACGTCGAGGTCCACGTAGAGTGTCGTTCGTCCGCCGCGGCGCACTTCGCGCAGTAGATCTTCGCCAATCAATAGGCCGGCCTTGCGCTTCCCCTTCTCCAACGGCCGGATCTTGCTTTCTTTGAACCAGTCGTAACCCATCGTGAAGGGCACCAACCGCGCGCTTCGGATTGGGTAGCGAGACAGTACGGCATTTCCGTGCAAGGCCCGCAGGCGCTCCTTGTCGACTGCGAACGCTTGCTCCAGTTGTTGTTGCTCATTCTTGGTTTCACCATCATCAAATGTGTCTGTGCCCAGTTGTTTCGGATCGATCTCCAGGAACTCCACTCCATAGGCCCAATTCATGTTCAGAGCCTTACCAAGCTCGCGCACCACTTCCCGGTATTCTGTTCGCTTCACTCCCCAATCCACTTCATTCAGTATCCAGACGTCGGCAGACTTCAGAGTTTCGATTTCCTCGGGAATTTTGCTTATTTCCACGGGCCGAACTCTCTTCTTGTGCTCTTTCGCCTCTTTCCGCTCCTCTTCTACCTTTGCCATGAATGCATCTTTGTCGGCGAGAAATAGTTTGATGTAATCGAGTTCCAACCCACGCTCGATGTTCCAGAAGGCCACACGCAAGGAAGGCCCCAACTTGGGAACTTCCAACGGATGAGACCTGGCTCCACTTAAGTAAGCTTCGTTGTTGATGAAGGGAGTGGTCGTGATGAGCCGAAGTTTTTCTGCCAGCTCCGGACTCATCTCCTGGTCCAAACTGAGTTGAACCAACTCGTCATAGGAGAAGAGTTTTGGCTCCGAGTCCCGTGCGTAGTCCTGTGCGCGTAATGCAGTGGCCCCAATCGAACCGACAGTGATCGCAATCAGGAAGTGAAAGAGTGACACATACCCCGTTTTCATAGCGGCAGAACAACCTTTCTCTTCGCACACGCAAAGCGCGTTTGGACCTGACTAGCCGGCAACGGGCAGTGACACTGGCTGCTGAAGGCGAAATTCGAGTAAGGTTTCGCTGGGAATTTGGAGTTGTTGTCCCTTTTTAGAGGCGGCTACTGCGGTACCAGCCCCAGCACCGGCGAGTGCACCGATCCCTGCTCCCTTTCCGCCCCCGGCTAGCCCACCAATGAGTGCGCCCAAACCGGCCCCGCCAACGACTTTCTTCGCCGTCTTCCCACCTTCGCCTTTGCCTTTCACCTCATAGGTGCTTGTCAGCAGGGGATAGGCGGTCCCATTGATGAGGACGTCGGTCAGTTCCAAAGTCAATTCAGAACTTCCGGACATCCTTCCGGCTGAGGAAGCCTCGGCGAGACGCCCGTAGAGTGTCGTACCCCTTGGTGCGACGACGGTGTCTTCGACTTGCAGGTTTGTCTCGAGGGTAGCGGAGAAGCGAAACCCTGTTTGTTGCTTGGACGAGTCGATCGAGTCGACCATTCGAATCAGGATTCGAGTTCCCGCAGGAACTGTGATTTTCTTCTTGTTTTGGGCCGCCGCACTAGCCCGGGCCCACCCGGTGATAGGGGCCGCGGCCGAACACCACTGTAGGGAAGTTTGGTAAACGGTTGCTATCCCCGCGAGTAGAATTGCTGCTCCAACGTATGTCTTCCTCATGTGCGTACTCTCCTTATCCGGGAATTTATGAGCCTTGCTCGACAATGGGCAACGACGAGGCGATCTGCAGGTCGATAATCAACAGTAGCTGGTGTTCAACCTGGGCGAACCGCGCGGCCGTCACCGCCCCGAGAGCTTGCTTGACCTTGTCATAGGTTTGCGCAAGCAGCTCCGCGCGTTGCTTTTGATAGGCCAGCGATTTCTGAATTAACTCATCTGCTTTTTCATCCGTCATTTGGTCATAGACGCGGGCATACTCTTTTATATTTTCGACTCGCTGGTCGTTCAGCTTCGCGAGTTGCGCGTCATACTCGGTGTAGATCGGCCAGAACTTCGTCGCATCTTGCGCACTCAGCAGCATGACCGATCCCATAATCTCGGCTTTCTGCTGCCGCACGTCGCTGCGCAAAAGGTCAATGTAGGCTTGCGTATTTTTCTTCTGGGTCTCCCCCTGGGAAGATGCTTGGGTTTTGTTTTCGGTATTCGCTGTGTTGGTTTGGGCCCTGCAGGGTGCTGCAATGACCACAGCCAGGACAAACGCCGTTCCGACTAGTAAACGCCTTATGCGGTTCATATTTGATCCTTTCCAGTTGATTCGCAACTTTTCCAATCTTCGACTCGGCCGGAACTTTTTCCGGAAAGCTCGGAGACTACCGCTTTCGCTCATTGATTACTTACTTCGCTGCAGGAACCCAGACGTTATTGGGGGCTGCGATTTCGGAGTTGGAAACTTCCGTCAAAATGTTTACGCGTTGCAGACCAGCACTCTTCTTCGGAGTCGCCAGAAAGACCAGGTAGTATTGGTTGTCTAGAGTCTTTTGAAACCGTTCCAAATACGGTTTGAAGCTGACCGCATTTGACGTGCCGAGAGAATAGCATTCGCCACCCGTTTCATCGGCGATTTTGGAAAGTCCGCCGAGCCCTAGTTGAAGGTCCCAGGAGCTTCGGCCAGCCCGTCCGACGCCGACTGCGTACAGCGAGTGAACAATGACGTTGTAGCGCTGGCTGATTTCGCTCGCCGAAGTGGCGTCCGTACTGATGGTCGGCATGCTGTGATAGACCGGGCCAAGACTAGGTCCAAGACGAGAAGGCGCCGGCGTTTCGCCGCGTAGCCGGTCAATTCCATCGCTGAGCATCAGTACCTCACGCCGTACGGTTTGCTGCGTCCAACCTTTCACCAAGCTAATGAGCGACAGGTACGGGCTATCCATGGTGGAAAGGACACCTCGCGGCAAGCGCACAGCCTTGACGGCAAGATCGTGATCCGGAGTGAAATTCTGGACGACGTTGACACCGGCGTTTGACATGTAACCGATGCCGATCACTGTCGAAGGCGGTTGCGCTTTGATGAATTCCTTCAGGTCATTGAGGTTGCCCCCGATGCCCGGGTTGAGCGTGTCGTCAATCAGAATCATGAGCTGCAGCGCCGCGTTGTCTCCCTGTGCAGGAATCACCTGTGTGACTTGGAGAAACGTCTTGCCTTGCTTTACCTTTACCTCGCCCTGCCGCAGGCGCGGGAGTTCGCTATCACTCTGAACGGCCAGGTCCGTAATGACTACGTGAACTTCGACGGCACCCGGAGCGGCTTTTTCTTGAGGAAATGCAGACAGGACATTCAAGGCAACCAGACAGAACGCAACCAGCAGCTTAGGAACTTGCTTATAGCTTCTCATTAATCTCCTCCGAAAGGATTCCGTCGATTTTTAGGGAATCCTCCCTTAGCACCAAAAGGGCGTCAATCTTGCTGCGCACATACTCTGACCAGCCTTCACTGGTTGGTATTGTCAAAAATAACAGTCTATTTTGCGGACAAAAGCGTCGTGGGCCGATCCGACGACAGGCACACAAATCGCATTAAGGAGGGAAGGGGGAGCACCCATAAGCCAGGTTTTCGGTAACCCGACCCCCCGCCCGACTGAATGTAGTCGAGCTACTCGAGGGTCGACACGGCGCCGGTACCGATGTCGTAATAGGCAGGGACGACCTTGAGCTTGTTTCCTTTTACCAGGGCCGAAATAACTGTCGAGGATTGGCGCAAAAGGGCTGCCTGGATCTTGGCATTTGCTTTGGTCGCTGCTTCGAGATTTGGGCCCGCCTGATCAACCGCAGGCTGTATATGCGGATAGAGGGCACTAATCTGGCCGGGCACTTCCTTGGCTTGAATGGTGGCCTTGACCGCGCCGCAACCAGCATGCCCCATGACCAGGATCACCTTTGTGCCCAGGACTCCCGCCCCATATTCAAGGCTAGCGATGATCTCCGAAGTGGCGATATTCCCGGCGATCCGCGTAACAAAGATATGGCCGATACTCTGGTCGAAAACTAACTCAATGGGTACGCGGGAATCGGCACAAGACAAGACGGCGGCGAAAGGTTCCTGCTTCTCAATCGTATGCTCTTTCAGAATGGCAAGGTCGTGCTCGCAGGCCGTGAGGCGTGCGGCCGTGAAGCGTTTATTGCCGTCCATCAATTCCTGCAACGCGGCATCGGGGCTCAGGACTGATTGGGCCTGTACCCGAGCCGGAGTTGCAAATTGCATACCCGCGCCAGCAGCCGCAGCCGCAGTTCCTCCCAAGGTCATCTGAAGAAACCTTCTCCGCGAAGAGTCTTGGTGTGGCTCGCTTGAAGGCGAGCCGGAGACGGAGAAAGATTCAACGGGCGGATCAGACTGGCCGGATTTTGACTTGCCCTTGCACGAATAGTATTGAGAATTCATGATGCAGTGCCTCCTGTTTGATTTATTGCAACTAGTCCCTTGTACCGAAGCCTACGGATGCAATCGGCGCAATCGAGTCGCGCCCTTGACCGTAATTTTGTGCCCGTTAAATCGACCCGATGCCCTGCTTGTGCGTGAACCGAAAATAAAGGTACCCAAGCGATCCGGCTGCCAACGAGGCAACCAGAACCGCAACCTTTGCCGTGGCGACGATGGACTCGTCCTCGAAGGAAAGACCACTGATAAATAAGGCCACGGTAAATCCCAATCCCGAAAGAATGCCAACTCCCAGAATCCCCGCCCACGTCAAGCCGTCCACCATTCCAGCAATTCCTGACTTCACGGCCAGGAAAGAAAATGAAGTTATTCCTACCGTTTTCCCAACGAATAGGCCCACAAATATGCCCAGCGCAATCGGGCTGGAAATCGCCAGCTTCAGTTGCTCAGTCGACAGAGTGACTCCTGCGCTAGCTAAGGCGAATAGAGGAAGAACGAGGAAAGAGACCCAGGGATGTACGCCCCTTTCCAGACGTTCCCCGATCGAATCAGTGTCGCGGAAGAGCTGATCCAGTTGTGCGAGTGTGGCCTCCGCCGACGATTTGTCTTGGGCTGAGATCTGGCTTCCGAACTCTTCCAGGAGCGGCTCCGCATTGCCCGCCAAATCCTCCGGGCGCAATTTTGGTTTGATCGGTGCGATCAATCCCAGAATCACGCCAGCAATTGTTGCATGCACTCCAGAACTCAGAACCGCCGCCCAGAACAAGAAGCCCACAACTACAAAGACGGAGATAGGAACACGACGGATCGCACCAGCGATAAGCAGCACCAATAAGCCGCCCGCCACTGCCAAAGCCGGCAAAGAAATTTGGGGAGTATAGAAAAATGCGATCACCAGGATCGCTCCCACGTCGTCCACGATGGCCAAGGCCAGCATGAAGACGCGCAGGCTGGAAGGGATGCGTTTGCCGAGCAGTGCGAGAACGCCCAATGCGAAGCCGATGTCCGTCGCCATCGGGATGCCCCAGCCGTGTGCCCCGCTGCCCGAGCGATTCAACGCGGAATAGAGAAGCGCCGGGACGATCATGCCGCCGAGCGCAGCCAGGATAGGGAGAACCGCCTGACGAAAGGAAGACAGCTCACCCTTTACGATCTCGCGTTTGATTTCCAGACCGACAACCAGAAAGAAAACTGCCATCAATCCGTCATCGATCCAGTGGTGCAGGCTCATTGAAAAAAGAGGGCGAAGGCCAATTCTCAGGGGAAGCTTCCATAGTGCAAAGTAGGATGCGCTCCAGGGTGAATTCGCCCAAACGAGGGCCACAACCGTGGCCGCAAAAAGAAGGATCGAACCGGAAGTCTCGCTATGGATGAAACTCTCGAGCATGGATCTCGGATGGGCCAGAAATCGGTTCTGAGCTTTGGTTGGAGGAGAGTTTTCCATCAGGGTCGTTTCCCTTATTTTTGACCGCTGTACGAAGATCGGTTCAGCTTCGCTTGATCACGATCGCCGTAAGGTCATCCTTCTGTGAAGTTCCGCCCGCAAAGTGGATCACATCCTTGTAGAGAGTGGAGATGATCTCCGCCGCGGATTCGTCGCGAGCGCCTCGCACAGTGTGCTCCAGGCGTTCGTTGCCAAAAAGTTCCTCAGCGGCATTGGCCCACTCGAAGAAACCGTCGGTGACCAACAGGAGGAGGTCACCGCTGGCGAATTGCAAAGTCCGGGGTGGCTCGGAAAAGAAATCCGGAGAGATGCCGAGCGGCAAGCCTTGCGCCTCCATCGTTTCAAAGCGATCGCCCTCGAGGCAGTAAAGAAAGAGCGGGGCGTGGCCGGCGGAAAGGAGTTCCACCTCGGAGCTATCGGCCCTGAGAATTGCGGCGACGAAGGTAACGAAACGCCCTTCGCCAACGTCTGCGCCAACGGCCTTGTTGATCTGTTCCATAGCCTTCAGGAAACCGTTTTGTTGTTGTCCGAAAGACAGGCGGGAGTAGGCGCGACAAACCGCGGCGAGGAGGGCAGGACCAATACCATGACCCGTGACATCGGCCAGAGCAAGGAGAATGCGGCCATCGGGAAGCGCCTGCCAGTCGTAATAATCGCCACCTGTCTGATCGGCGGGTTTGTTCCAGGCCGCTATGTCGAATCCGGAAACTTTGGGCATTGCTTTGGGTAGCAGGGATTGTTGGATGGAGCGAGCGACCTCCAGGTCGTGTTGAAGGTGCTCCATTTTGCGGCGAGTTTCGGCTTCGCGAAGCGCGGCTTCCACCTGGTTGCGAAACTCACGGGCAACCAGAGCTGCGGCGACCGCGGCAAGCAAAATCGCCGCAGCAAAGGCTACCACGAGCTTCTGCGGGGCAAAAAGCAAGGCCTTGGCCATGATTCCGTGCAGGCTCCAGCCGTGGTAGCTCGCAGCGAAGAGATACGTCCCCACGGAAGTAATTCCGCACATAACGCTGATAAATGGTTCCAGCCGAAGCGTGGAGAGACTGATCAGGAGAAAGTAGAGCAGGAAAGCCGGATTGACGAGCGAGCGATAATCAGGAGCGAGCGAGGGGCTGGACAAAAAGGCAATCAAGAAGGCGGGGAAACAGGTCTCCAGAAAAATGTTGAGTTGCCAAACGGGATGGGTGAAAGGTTTTTCGGAACCCATCGCTGAACGGATGGTGCGGAGAGCAAACAATTCAAGGATCAGAAGAGCGGCGGAGCAAAGGAGAATCCATAGCAAGGCGGACTCATTTTCCACATTCCACGCAGCCAGCGTCCGGATGAGTCGGATCAATAGTGCGACACCGACAACGACAAGCAAAATATGGATGCGCAATTGCTCGCTCTTGAGCAGTGCCTGACGAAAGGCAGGCGATTCGCCGCGCAGTGGACTCATGGGCGCTGACTCCGAGTAGGCATACCTAGTGGCCCCGGGAATGGTGGAGAAAATATCTCCGCAAGTACGCGTGGCCGGCGATCATTTCCATGGGCGAACGTTTGTGGCTTTGATGTACTGGTTGCCGAAGCTCTCGATTTCGTACTTCCCTTGTTTCTTGTCGAAGCGAATTTTGGCCGCGGCCATGATCTGTCCGGTTCCCTCGCCTTTGGCGTTGAGCGTCACCTGAAGAAAACCGAATGGGTAATCGGTGGTGCGTCCCTTGTTGTATAACTCCAGGAAAGGCATGGTGCGAGCGGTGACGATGGTAATGATGGTGTCGGTCCCCTGCTGGCGCTTGCGCGCGACGGCGATTTGATTGCCGGTGGAGCCGACTGCGCTGATGCGGCCTTTATCTTCCTTTTCCAGGGCTCGGCGGAGTGCGTCGGTCCCTTTGTCTTTGACAAGCTGGGCAAAATTCTGGACTTCTTCATCGGTGGTCAACTGGGTGATCCGAAAATCAAATTGGATTGTCTTGCCTCCAACGGTCCCTCCAGTGCCGATGGCGACTCCGGAGTATGCCTCGGGGGAAGTTTTATCCTGGGCGAGGCCGACAAGCGACAGGCACACGAATACGCAGGCCACCAGGGCAACGATGCGCGAAAGCTGCGTTCTCATCTGTGAATCTCCTCAGAAGAAATGGACTCCGCGAGCAGTCATCTTCGTCCCCGGCGAGAAAGTGCCCTCTGCAAGGGCGAGCCTGCAATGAGCGTAACTATTCTGCTTGCGAGGCAGAAGCTAGGGTATTGTCAAAAGGAACAGTGGACGGCAGTCTGCTGGGTAGATTGCTCGGCTCGACCCAGCGGTTGCAATTGAACCGGCAGGACGTCTGACCCACTGAAGCTTACTATTCCTGCCTAGTCGGTGACTCTCTTCCAAGTGCTGTCTGGGTTGTACTCCGTTATTGCTGCCGCCAGCTCAGAAGTTTTCTCCCCCAGATCTTTCTGATAAACGATGCCATTCTGATTGATGATGAAGGTCATGACACCGCTCACGCGATATTCGACGGGATATGCGACGAGAGCGACTCCACCGGCTAGGTTCCCATCGCTCAAATAGCTTTTTGCCCCGCCTTTCGCCGCTGTTCCCTGTCCCTGCAAGATCCGGTAAAGATAACCGTGGTACGGCTGGGCTTTTGAGCCTGCAACCGAATTGGCATAGCCTTTAGCTTCGGCCTGAGCCAGTAGCGGTCCCGCGGGGCTTGCCGGCTCATTTTCACTGGTTTGCCAGTACAATCCGTTGTGTTTATCAGGGTCGCTAAGCAGTTTCTGAGCATAAATTCCAGCGGGTAAGCCGTCGTGGCCAACGGCTGCGTAGTCCTTCTGCGCATCGATAAAACCTCGACAGGCCGCGATTGCTCCCAGTTCGTTATGGCCAATCCTACGGATAAGGACTTCCTGTTTTCCGGCTGCCGTGTCGAATTTCCATCTACCTCCATCGTTTACGATAGGAATCGGCATGGGCCACGCGCTCACCCCGACTTCGAGAATCCGTGTGTTCTTATCTCGCGACACAATGGCATGCTTCGCTTTGTAAGCTTTCACAAAAGCCTTGGCATTCGCATCGTCCTGCACCGCATCTCCCGAGAAGACCAGTTCTTTACCAACGTCACCCAGAACTTGCAGCATTTCGTCCTGGTTCCAGTCTTCTGCAGACTTAATTAGCGCCTGGACTGCTTCGGCGGGGGTGGCAAAAGTTTTTTGGTCAGCGGTCTGTGCCAATCCGGGGAAGAGAGCGACAGCGAAAAGAAGTGCGGCAGGGAGCAATTTTGTGCGCATTTTGATGTCACCGTTCTTAAAAGATTTTGAGCGCATTTTTACCTCTTCGCCCCACTAGGCTTGCTAGCACGAGACGCGGTGCCCACGCTGGCCTGTCCGCGGTTGCTCGCGGCTCGATCACTTTTGGGGTTGCTCGCTCCACCAAATGCTCCAGAGCTTGACGGCTGAGGGCGGTTCGCCTGTTGCTGAGTTGGGCGTGCCGAAGGCTGTGTTGCCTGCGTCGGTCTGGACGCAGGCGCGTTGCCTGTCGATGGACGTGAGGTTGGCGTGGTGCTCGGAGTTGGCGTGGTGCTCGGAGTTGGCCTGGTTCCTCCGGCCTGCCCAAAACCGCGATCACCCGATGGATTTCTTGCCGGCGCATTGACCGAATTCAGGCGGTCATTCGAGGCGGCGTTCGGGCTGCGCGGCATTGCCGACGATCCACCCTGCGTGGAGTTGCCGGCTTTATTGCCCTGATAAGTAGTCTGTCCCTTCCAATTGTTTGCGCTATTCCCGGCACCTGGCTGCTGCCCGTTTTTATTCGGGTTAATAGCCGCATTGCCCGTTGTGGGCCGCTGCTGGCTGGTTGGGGTATTTCCCACGGTGCTTCCGCCTGGGCGATTTTGCGCATTTCCGGTGGCCGGACGTGTAGTCGGATTGGAGTTGTTTCCCGTGCGGTTTCCTTGATAGGTGCTCTGACCCTTAAAATTGTTTGCGTTATTGTTGGTGGGCGTAGTGGCGGGCCGATAATTGACCCCTTGTTTTCCGCCAGAACCATTTCCCATACTCTTGGCGTAATTGCTGTTCTGGTTGTTGTTGTAGGGCACCGGCCTCGGCTTGTAATTTGGATTCAGATTGTTGTTGTTGTTAAAGCGGTTGTAATAGTTATTGTTGTTGTTGATGTAAATGTTCGTGTTGCCGTAGTGCACCGGGCGGTTGTAATAGCCGCCGCGATACCCAGGGTAATAAACCGGGTAGTACGGCGGAGGATAATAGGGTCTCGGACCGTACCACACGCCGCCGTATCCCCACGCCGGGTAGTAGTAATTGTTGTTGTTGATCGCCTTGCCCACGGCAATCCCCGCACCGAATGACAGCAGTCCGATCAGCACCGCGCTTTCGGTGCTCACACCCGACTTCTGTTGTTGTACGACCGTCGTGGAACTGCCGCTGTAGCTGGCCGGGGCGTTCGTTGTCGTCGTGGTCGCTGTTCCGTTCGGAGTAGTTGTCGTGGTGGTTGTCGAATACACACGCGTAGGATCGTACTGAGGCACGTAGACAACCTTTGGATCGGTTGGCTTCAGCTCGAGGATTTCTTTGCCTTGGTCTTGCTTCACGTCCACGGTCATCTGCGGTGAGCTTTTCAGCGCGCCAGTGTCCACGGCCTGTGCGCGCAGCCGCTGCACCGATTCGAGCACCGCTTTGGGATTACCTTGGTAAGCCGACCCCAGTTGTTTGGTCCAGTCAAACTGCTGGCACATTAGATCGACCACCGTCGGATAGTGCAACAGCGCTTGCATCACAGGTGTAAAACCGGCTTTGCTGGAAGCCTGGTCTAGCGCGGCCTCTTTCAAATTTTGATTCTGATCCAGAACCAGCCAGTTTCCGCCGTCCATCACTTCCTGCGGATCGACCGCTGCCTGCAGTAGCACTGCCAGCACGGGATCCGGGTAGAGTGCGATAGGCGCGAGCAGTTCATCCAGGCCATCCGCTGTCAGGTTGACCTCCGGTAGCTGAACCGGCGTTTGTCCCTGGGCCTGCTGTGAAGTTTGGCCGTCTGGAGAAGCGCCGGCCTGTTGCGTGGAAGGAGGATCCTGTATTGGAGTGTTGGGAGATTGTTGCTGGAGCGAAGGGCTAGATGCCGCTTCTTTGGAACCACAACCCTGCGAGCCCATCGTCCCACTCAGCAGCAAGAAGGTCATGAGCAATGACATCGAACTCTGGACTTGATTCACAATTCCTCACTAAAAGGCTTTGATCTCTGGCAATCGGGCGTGTTCTGCGGCTACACCATCCATTCGAAGGATCTGTATCCGCGAAGGAGAGCTAGTTTGGCAAGGTACGGCACGTAAGATAGGGGTGCAATCATGCCCCGTAGCACGCGCTTCTGCGTCATTAGAGTTCACCTCTGAGGTTTTCGAAGGTTCCAGGCGTCACTTCGAGTCTCCGTTGTCCGGTTCGGCCTCTAGAGCAATCCGCGTCTGAACCTCAGTTCATACCCGCGTAACCCAAGGTACTCGCTACGCGTGCCGCTGACTATTGGCAGAAATAACAGGTGGGCAAGGAAAATGGCCGAAGCTGGATGGAGTTACTCCTGTGCTTGACACCGCATTGCACTAACTCGGGCGTTCAGGTTGTGTTTAGCGATTGCCAAACCTCCAACTGACACCGGAGCTGCTGCCGTAGTCGCTGCCGGAGAAGGTCGGCGGCGGTTGATTGTCCCAATTGCCGTAAAAGGAAATGTTCCAGGTGAGGTTGCTCCAGAGTTTGACGTAATAGGACGTGTTGAGGTTGAAATGGACGCGGCCGGATTCAGTAATTGCAGGAAGCAGGGTGGCGCTGACGGAGAGATTGGTTTTGTTGAAACGGAAAAGCCTGACTTCGCTGCCGATCAGGGCGGACGCGGCGTTCTGAGTGAGGGAGGGCACAATCATCTGCTGGTAATTGATGCGTTGCCAAACCAGTCCGCCAAATAGTGAAATGGTGGAGCGATTGTCGTTTACCAGGTAACGCCCGATGCCGCCTCCAATGCCGCTCTGGAGCTGAATTCCCTGCTCCGAACTCTGTAGGAAATCGGCGAGCCCCGTGTAATACCAATTGTTCCAGCGCAGGAGGCGCTCCAGGTTCAGATTGAGCTCATTGCGAGTGGCGGGCGACCTGCCGGTACTTGAGGACAAGGTTGAGTTATAGGCGGCGCTGGCCGACCACCGCTCGCGAGGATAGTTGAGGGAAGAACTGAAATTGTATTGGGTAGACTGGTTGCCCTTGCTGTAGATGACCCCGAGGCCGATATCCCCGTTGAAGCGTTGCCAGATCGTGCTGGCAGTTTCATCCATTTTGATGATCTGAGACTTCTCAATTTTAACCCTGGTATCGGTAGGCTCAAGGATTTCGATCTTAACGGGTCGCGCGCCAGAATTTTCGGGCGTGGAGAGCGCACCTGTGTAAACCAGGCCAGCTTGCGTCTTGACGATAAACAGTTGCTTGCTCTCAACATGATCAACCTTGGACCATTCGATGGAAGAAACACCGAGGATGTAGTCGACTCTGACGTAGAGGGTGTCCGCGGCGAGGCCCTTGATCTCACAGGTTATGCGGTCACCGTTCTTCATGATTATGACGTCGATTTTTTCGCGAGCCAGCAGTGGCACGGCAAGAAAAAGAGACCAGCACAGAACGGCCATTCCAGTTTTCATACCAAACCCTTTTCCCGCCGGAATGTTTGCCTGTCGGTTTTCCGGCGAGGGGAGATTGCCACTTCGAGTCACACCTTTGTGGATATGTAGAAAATCACGCGAGTGATCCGAACTAGTGGTTCGGTCGCGTTTTTCCGCGGCGAGAGACGAGATGAGGGCCATTGTCCGGTTTCAGGTGCTCGACCAAGCTTTTTGCATGATGGTGAAAAGGAAAGCGGCGGTGAGGCCAAACAATATCCAGCCGTTCAATGCTTCCAGCGAGCCCATCAGTTGCCAGTCCGGCGCCAGTTCGAAATTTTCGTGTCCGTAACTGGTCATGGCACTCAAGGAATAGAGCATGGCCGTCCGGTTGTCCGGTAATGCCGCTAGAAATCGAAAAGCGCCCGCCCAAAGAGCGCACTCAAGACCGTGCAAGAGTGCGGCCCAAAGGGCGGTTCCACCCATGACAAAGATTGCAGCGGTCGACTGATTTCGAAGCCAGCCCCCACCCCCGAGCATGAAAGCTATCCTCTTGTTGATGAACCCGAGGCCAAAGGCATGGAAGACGACGGTCAGTACGATTAAAGGAAGACCCCAAGCCCAATCCATGCCCCAATTAGAGACAGTTTCCGGACCCATGAATGCTCTCGCTCCTCTGCCTCGCCCTAGACATTACGCAATGCAGCTTGCCCGTTACGGTCCCAAACGCTTTGGATTTTCCATGACCGCAGTACCTGTTCGTCTCTAACTCCAGCGCGCCGGTGCGAAACCCGGGCCCTTTCAGGCTATCGAGTGGTTCAAAAACTTCAGCCCGCAAGCAACCCCTTGTTATCTACGTCTGCCTCCGCCACCTCCGCCACCTCCGCCCCAACTGCGACCGCCACCGCCGTATCCGCCCGAGCTGTGATTCCCGCTCTGATAGTGTTGGCTCTGGGCCGAACCGCTCTGCCGGTTTTGTCTTTCTGAGTCGAGATTTTCTGTAGATCCGCCGTAGGAGGAGCGGCTTTGATTCATGCTCTGTTCATGTTGCTGTGAGCCGGCTTGGCTGCTTGGATGCTGTTGCTGATAGTTCGATCTGTCTTGCTGTGCCGTGGCTTGGCTGTTGGGGTGCTGCTGCTCATAACTTTGCGCGTTTTGCTGGCCTTTCTGCTGGTTCTGGGTTGTGTTCACACTGCTCCAGCCGCCACTGCCGTTGGACTTCTGCCATCCGGAGCCGGTGTTCTTGTAAACATTTCCGTCGTGGCCGGCGTACAAATCGCCGCTGGATGACTTGCCAACAGCTGTGTTCCCGTACGCTGAACTCGTGCCCGCAACTTTGCCGCCAGAGGAAGTCTGACCTGATGCCACAGTTCCCTGCGAAGTCGAATAATGCTGTGTCGTGGCGGATTTGTTTCCTTCTGAGACGTAGGAGCTTCCCCATTGCGCCGTGGGACTCGACCCCTGATGAGTCGCACCATACGATCCGGTGTACGGGTTATAGGCCTGGCCGACGGTCTGCTTGCCATACGCCGTGGAAGTGGAAGCAGTGCGCGTCGATGTTCCGGTGTATGGATTGTAGGAGGCCGTGCGCGTCGCCGAGCCGTACGGTCCGTTAGCCGTTTGTGACACGCCGTAGGCTCCCGTTGAAGTGTGGTAGTAGGACGTGCCGTAGGCGCCATATGCCCCATAGCATGTAGGGTAAGGATGGTAGACGGGGTAACCGTAAGCCGGGTAGCCAATGTAGGGCGGATAGTAGTAACCGCTGCCGTTGGCCACGATGGCTCCAACGGCAGCACCCATGACGAAGGCACCAAGATATCCTGCCGTGTAACTGGACTGCACGTTTCCGCTCGAAGTTGTGACCTGCGTAACATAGGTGACGTTATAGACGGGAGAACTCGGAGGAATCGTATAAATCACCTGGGGCACGGAACTCGCCGTTGTCCACGGCCCCTGCGGTGTGGTGGACATGAACCAAACGCCCTGCAAGCAGAGATAGTAGACGTCGCCCACTTGAATCACTTTGTCCGGGGTGTTCGTGGCGTACTGCAGGGTTGTACCTTCAATCGGGGCGAATTGCGGACTGCCGGTATAGTCGACTTTTGCCTGGGCCGCCGCAGTCGTGGGATTCAACTCCATGACAGTGGGAATTTGCGCGATCAGCACCGCGTCTTTTGCCTGGGAAGTGCCGGGCACGGAAGCGAGTATCGCGCTTGCCGGGCTGGAGAGAGGAATATTGGCAAAGTCCGGCGGCAAGGTGAGCGATGCAAACGTCCACGGCCCGGTCAGGCTTTGCGCGCTAAACCAGCGACCCGCCGCCAGGTAGTAGTAGGTTTGCGTGGCGCCGTAAACAAAAACGGGGGAATCGGTGTTGTTGGCATAGACCAGTTGCGTCCCCGGAATCGCCGAGTACGTCGGCCGCCCTTCGAACAAGATCACTTCGGCGGGAAACTGGCTGTAAAAGACTTGTGGAATAACGGCATTGGCAACCTGCGGAGGGGGAACCGCCTTCTTCACGTCCGCGAATTTGCCGGAATCGGGCACCTTCTCGAATGCTTTGGATAATTTCGTGACCCGCGACCACGGCCCGTGCAAATCTCCCGCAGTGAGCCAGATGTCATTCAGCAGCAGGTAATATTGGGAATTGTTCTTGTCGAAGAACAACGGCCACACGGTGTTAACGACGAATTTCAAGTCGGTCTTCGGAATCTCGGCAAGCACCGGCTCGCCATCCACGCCGAGCAGAATTGCGGGCGTGTAGCTGACAAAAATAAACGGAGGATCATTCTTCAAATTGACCGTTTGGACCGATTGCGGCTTTGGCACATAGGCCACGACGCGTTCCAGTCCGATCGTGAACGTGGGGGGAAGGAAGGTTCTCAGGAGCTGGGTGAGTTGTTCCGAACTTGCGGGGTCCTGCGATGGGAAATAGGCGTTCAGAACTTGCATGCCATAGATGATCACCGTGTGGGTTTCGGTGTTGACATTGGTAGTGCCTTCGAATTCTGCCGCACCCACGATTTCTTTGCCGCCTGCTGGAGTGAGCTGAAAAGCCTGGCGCCACTTGATATCGGTAAAATTCTTCCAGTCGTCCACCTGGGGTTGGTAGACGATGATTGTGCCGCCCGAGTTTACGTGCTTTCGGGGCCAACCGGGATCCTGCGCCCAGGCGCACGAGCAGGCCGCCAAAATGAAACCGAGACATCCGACCCAAAGTTTGCTGTAACGCATGGCTAGCTCCTTGTCGCGCACGCTCACGCGCGAAACTTCCCCGCCCCGCGGCCTCTTCCCACGAAGCAACGACCCGCCCTTCGCATCTGGCATCGGCGGGGCAAGGCGAAGCGCCTCAGCCAGCCGCAAGCGAGGCAGCAGATTCGAAGGAACCTCGGTCTGCCGAGAAGCGTGCTGCGGTGTTCATTTGAGACGCAAAGCAAAACCCACCAGCGGCCCGCTCATATGGATGTCATACAGGAATCCGCCGTTCCTGTAGTCCACATACATGTAGCGGTAGCCGAGCAGGAAGGAGTATTTCTCCTTGATTTCTTTACCGACGCCGCTGTAGACCTGCCAAGTTAGCTGCGAACCGGCGCCAAATCCGCCGGCATCCCCTTTCAGGTTGGCGTACCAGCCTTTGTTGAAGTTGACGCGGAATCTTGCGCCCAAGACGGGATCCACCCAGGACTGCGTTTGGCCGACGGTGGCCGCCGGGAGTGTGCCGGCGTTCAAGTCGAGGCTGTTGTTCAGGTGCCAGAAGCGGGCGCCCGCTACTGCGTCCACGGAATATTTCTCTTTGTCCAGCACGCGATAGTAAAGCTCGGGATCCACCCAGAAGGTTTTGGCATTAGCCTTGAAACCCGAATAGGCGCCGCCTTCCGCGGGGGTGGATTGCTGGTCCGAGGAGAGGCTCATGAAAGCCAGATCCGTCACCACGCCGATCCTCTTGCGGCGGACATCCAGCACTGTCATCAAACCGATGTTGAGTCGAGAGATGACATCAGAAAAGCTGACGCTAACGGGAACAACATTTCCCTGTGCACCCACATTTCCATGAATCCCGGTGAACCAGAGGTAGAACGGCACCCAGTCAACGTGCCATTCAGAGATTGCGTTGGCACCTGGCTCTTTGCGCGGTTTCGCGGCAGGAGAATCGCCCCATGAATACTCGAGGCCCGCCGTCGGCCCACGGTGAGTCAGGCGCACGGCGATCTCGTCGCTGGTGCCATGAATGCTCAAGCGACTACCCATTTCATAGCCGGCGCGGAGCGACCAGCGGTTCGTCAGGCCGACACCGATGTTGGCGCGCGCGGTTAAAAAGTCCCCATAGCCGAAGAAGTACATCCCCCGCACGGAACCTTCCAAGGAGAGGCGGTTGGAGTTCCGGAGGGGATACCAGCGGCCAACGGGGCCGACCGCGGGAAGTGGAGCAAAGAAGGAATTGGAACGGGACCGGAACGCGGTCATCCCATTCACTGTTCCTGTGCCCTTCAGCGAAGCGGTTGTGTCGACGAGGTTGAGGTCGACTTCAAGGCCCAAAAAACCGTGATCGCGCCGAATGATGTCGTACTGATATCCCGGAGCAATGTTAAGTGACTTGACTCGGCTGGAGACTTGTACACCAACATCATAGGTCGTTCCCTCAAATACGACCGTCCGGTTTAGGGTCACCGTTCGCGATTCGTTGTTTGGAGTGGCGTTGAGCAGGAAGTGGTGCTTGTGGCGAAAATGAAAATCAATCGTCCCGGTGAAGGTGTTATAGTCGCCGAAACCGAAATCCCGGTTGACGTTGAAATAGTTATTGCTGTTCTGCAATCCAAAATAGCCGTAAGGGTGCGAAAACCACCAATTCGCTTCAATTCGCCATTTGTAGTTATCAAGATCGTCGTTGGCGCGCGCCGGCGGCGCAAGGGCAACCAAGAAAATCGCAACAGCCAGGAAAGCCACTGCTCTCTTGCCCATATATCAATCTCTCCCCTAGCAGCATCAGTCCCAGGGAATCCGGATTCCGTGGGCGCCCGTTCCTTTGAGAGCTGTAATCCATTCGACGGGGCGATGTTGGCATCGGCATCGATAGGAGGTAATTGTCAAAAGTACCAGCCTTTTGCGCAGCCTCTGAGAACAGCTTCCGGTTCATTTCTTCTCCAGAGAGAAGTAGAGATTCAGAGCCAATCCGACCGAATTCACCTGCCGGTTCGGGTGCTTGCCCGTGTTGTTGTCGTGTTCGAAGTAGGTATTGAATTGAACGTGCTTGCCTACGGGGAACAAACTGCCTGCGTAGAGAGAGGTGGTGCTCCACTTGCTATACTGGCTTTCGTAAAACGGCTCGGCGGCGATATACGGGATGAGGTGATAGGAACGGATCGCGAAAGTACGGTCCAGCGTTAATTTGTTCCGATACCGCCAGATGAAAATTCCGCTCTTCCAATCCAGATCCGCGCGGTTTCGGTCGGACAGGGAAAATCCCTCATTCAACGGAAAGTTTGAGGTGATTGCGACCAGCATGCGATTTTCCAAAGGAGCACCTGGTGCGGTGATGTAGCGATAGCCGGTTTCGAGGACCAGCAATCTTGACTTCGAATCGTCTAGGTCGAAGGCTTTGACTTTCTTGAGCTTGATCAAGGGCTTCAAGTAGAGCTGAAGGCCGGGGCCGACTGTCGCTTGTGTTGGATCGCCGCCCTCCCGGTCATCCTTGGCCTGCAGATACGGGCGAAAAGTGGAATTCAGCTTCAGATGCGCATCAATCTCCGGCAAGAATTGCCCATTCTGGGCACGCGCAGACATGCAAGCTAAACAAAGCAGAATCGCACATCTCCAAAATATTATCTGGGTTGGAGCCATTATTCCGCGCCATAGAGCAAAGGAGGATTCTACGACTTCAGTGGGCAGTTCTTGCGAGTCGCCCACCGTGTATGTTGTGCCTGTTAGCCACTGGACCGTTTGGCGTCTGCCTTGGCGGGCAATCCGAATGCAACGGCCCGCGACATTCACGGACCGAATTACATTCCGCTAGTGACCACTGCCCGCAGTTCCTGACTGGATGGCCTCGAGGAAACGCGTCACGCTGAGTGATCCACCCCTCTGGCTTGGCGGGAACTGTTCAAATGTCTGGAGGAACCCTCCCACAATGGTCACCGCCGGAAGCATCGTCCACAACTTGTCGCCCCACCATCTTGCATACATCATCGACTCATCCTGATAGCGCTCCCAGGGGTCTTGCCGCAGGTTGGTAACCAACGGTACGTTTGTCGTTTCCTCCGTGCCGGTAAATAGGTTGCCCTTTATGGTTTTGAAGCTGACCTTCCAGGCGTTATACCGCAAGGCCATAAGATCGGCATTGTCGCTGAAGTAAAAAAACTCTTTCCGTGGCCCATCGGCGACTTCACCCTTGAAGAATGGCAAGAAGTTGTATCCGTCAAGGTGGTTTTTGAAGGTCTTGTCGCCCGCCTTGTACCCCGTCAAAAGCTTCTGCTTTACATCCGATTCGCCCGCGGCCGCCAGCAGAGTCGGCAGCCAATCTTCGTGTGCCATGATCTCGTTGATGATGGTGTTGGGCTTGATGACGCCGGGCCACTTCACCAGCATTGGGACGCGGAATCCACCTTCGTACACTGTCCCCTTCTCGCCGCGGAACGGGTGGTTGCCACCATCCGGCCAGCTGAAAATCTCGGCGCCGTTGTCGCTGGTGAACAGCACGATTGTGTTGTTGGCAATGCCGAGGTCATCAATCTTTTTGAGAATCTCTCCCACTTCCCAGTCCAGTTCCATCATGGCATCCGCATAAAGCCCGAAGCCGCTCTTGTTTTCCCATTTCGGAGAGAGATGTGTCCAGACATGGGTGCGTGTGGAGTTGTGCCAAAGGAAAAACGGTTTACCAGCCTTCACAGAGCGGTCCATGAAGTCGTTGGAACGGCGGACGAGTTCGGTGTCGATGTCTTCCATGTTGGTCTTGGCGGCCGGATCCATATTTGGATGCGGCGGCAACGGGCCTCCGTCCGCGATCGTCTGCTTGCCAACTTTTCCCCAGCGTGGATCCGCGGTCGGATCGTCAACTGCTGTGGCTTTGCAATCCACAATGTTGCGCGGACCAAAACGCTCTCTAAACGCGGGAGTCTTCGGATAATCGGACTCGTAGGGTTCCTCCATGGCATTGAGGTGGTAGAGAATTCCGTAAAATTCATCAAAGCCGTGGACGGTAGGCAGGTATTCGTTGCGGTCGCCCAGATGATTTTTGCCAATTTGCGCCGAGGCATAACCAAGGGGTTTGAGCAATTCGGCAATCGTCGGGTCTTTGTCCTGCAAGCCTTGTTTTGCAGCGGGCATGCCGACCTTGAGCAAACCAGTGCGGAACGGCGTCTGCCCGAGGATGAACGCTGCACGGCCTGCCGTACACGATTGCTGAGCGTAATAATCGGTGAACAGCGCGCCTTCCCTGGCGATCCTGTCAATGTTGGGCGTGCTCCCGCCCATCATGCCGCGGTGGTAAGCGCTGATATTCCAGACGCCGACATCATCCGACATGATGACGACGATGTTGGGCTTCTTCTGCTGCGCGAAAGTTGTGGGAGTGCCAACCAATCCAAGAATGCTGAAGAGCGCTGCCAAAACAAGCTTTGCTCGTGCGGTCCGCTTCATAAAACGCCATCCCCTTTATGATCTGCCGGAGAAACGATTCAGCCGATTCTTCACCTTAAATACAGGATCCAAATTCACAGGTGGAGGCATGCTGCTCCGCACGACGACAAAGCGTAATTGGCAAAAGTGACATGCTATCGGGCTTGCGGGATCAGAGATCCGGGTCTTGGAGACTCGCGGCTCCTTAAAGGCACCAAAATGCTTCGCCGACACCCATGCTCGAGGTGAAGTTATCTTTAGATGCTGTTGGGAGTGTCCGGCGCAGACGAAAAACGCGAGACAAACGGACAATCCGCCAGCGCTTCATACATCGCCGGGATCAAGTCAGTCTGCATGAGCACTTTCACGACGTAACCCAGTCCCCCCGCGGCAAAACAAGTGGTCAGAATGTCCGAGTCCTGATGCACGGTGAGAAAAACGATCTTTGCTTTGTTTCCACGTTTCTTGAGTTCTCTGGCGACTTCGATTCCGCTCATACCGGGCATCGAGATATCCAGGACGACGAGATCGGGTGCAAGGGCAACCGTTGCGTCAAGGGCCGCCTGCCCATCGGCCACCATGGCAACGATTTCAAATCTTTCCTTCAAGAGGTCAGAGACGGCGCTCAAGACTTGCGCAACATCATCGGCCAATACCACGCGGCTGAGCCTCATGCGAGCTCACCCCCGAGCTGTATATCAGTTCTAAGCGATGTACCGAGTATCAAGAACAAGTTCCGCGTGTAGTGTGATCTCCATCCTGGAGCCGTTTAACTTCACCTTGCAGCAGGACTTTCATAGCCACGCTGCGCTCAATTTTCGCGGTTGCCTATTGGTAGAAATTACAATGCGGGGAGAAAGATGTAGAAGCTAGATAGAGATGATTCTATGCTTGATGGCGTACTGTACCAAATCGGCGTTGGTTTTCAGTTGTAAAAGATCCATTACAGCGTACTTGTGCGCGGCAACCGTCCGTTTGGTGATTCGCAGAATAGATGCGACTTCTTTCATGGAACACCCTTCCGCCAGGAGCTGAATGACCTCCCGCTGTCGAGGCGTGGGTTCGGTGACATGCTCACGGGCTCTGGGATCACGCAGAGAGATTTTGGCCTGACCTTCCGAGGCTCTAGGCGTCACGTAGGAACCGCCCTTCAGCACCCGTTCAATTGCGTCGGTCAGTTCAAATGCCGCCGCTTGCTTCAGCAAAAATGCCGAAGCCCCCGCTCGAAATGCTTCGCCCACAAGGTCAGGATCTTCATTCATTGTCATGAAGATGAGTTTTGCCTTCGGCATGGTGGCTTTGAGATGCCGGGCGGCGTCCAGACCATTCAGTAGTGGCATAGCAATGTCCAGCACGACGACGTCCGGTTCTAGCCTGGCGGCAGCTTTGAGAAGCTCTCGTCCATCTCTTACCGCGCCCACGACTTCGCAACGAGGTTCCAGAATGGGCTTCAGCGCGTCCACCAGCATCTGATGGTCATCCGCCAAGAGTACGCGTGGCCGGCTCAAAGTTCTATTTCCCAGCTGCATGTGATTTTACCTTTACCTCATCGGCGGGAACGGCAAGCGGCACCTCGGCCAAAATTTCTGTCCCGCAATGGGGTTGCGACTTTACCATAAGCCTGCCCTCTACAAGTCGAAGTCTTTCGTTCATCCCGATGAGCCCAATACCAGCCCGCGGGTTCGTGATTTCAGGGTCAAACCCTTTACCTTGATCGGAAACGCGAAGACTGACGCCAGTTGCGTTCGCGCCGAGTTCGAGTATCGCTTTCCTGGCGCCGCTATGTTTGACCACGTTACCAAGCGCTTCCTGGGCGACGCGAAATAGAGACAAGGCCACATCTTTCGGGATCTCGAGACGAGGACCGCATTCCGTGAATTGCACTTCAATCTTGTACTTCTCGCTTATTTCTTTGCAAAGACCACCCAGAGCCGACACCAAGCCCACGTGCTCCAGTCTGCTGGAGTGCAGCTGATGAGAGAGAGCATGGAGGTCGGCTGACAATTCCTTGATTCCATTCAGCGTCTCTTGAACTCTAGAGCGTTCTTCCACGCTTGAGTTAGGAAGCATTTTCCATAGCTGTCCAAGGCCAATACCAAGGATCGCCAAGCGCTGGCTGAAATCGTCGTGTAGGTCCCTCGCGATGCGGGTACGTTCTTCGTCCTGCGCATGAATCAGGCGGCCGGCCAAAGCCCCGAGCGATTCCGCGGCCCATTTCCGTTCCGTAATGTCCACGCAGGAACCGATATAGCCACAAAAGCTACCGTCGGATTCGAACCTGGGCACACCATAGTTAACTATCCAGCGGTAATCACCATCGAAACGTCGCAATCGGTATTCCATCTCAAAATTGACTCGAGCATCAAACGAGGCTTTGTAGATGTCGATACAACGCTGCACATCCTCCGGGTGCACGCGTGACGCCCATCCTTCCCCTAATTCAACTTCCATCGAGCGGCCCGTGAAGTCCAACCAGCCCTGATTGAAAAAGCTGAACAACTTGTCCGTTCCTGACATCCAGATCAACGTAGGAGCGGTGTTTGCCATCAATCGGAAGCGTTCTTCGCTTTCCCGGAGATCGTCTTCTGCATGCTTGCGTTCCTCGACGATGGCTGCGAGGACCATAAACGGTATGGACGTGAACAGCAAGAACAGCTGTAGAGACAAGACCCTGTTGATTGGATCCGTTTCGAGAAAAGGACCGCGTCCGTGGACCGCACCCCAAATGGAAAGAAAAGCGACTACGGTTGCCGAGGTGGCGGCCCCCATGGAGCCGAAACGCAAGGCGGCCCAGAGTAGAAATGGCACGAGAGAGTAAAGTAGTGCCGGCGGAGCGCTTGTCCCAGGAGCCAAGAACATGAAGTAGCTCAAGGCAATAAGGGCAGCAAACAACGCGCTCGCTTCCAGGTAATAAGTACGAGATGCCCGCAGCCACGCACGGGGTTGGCCAACCCAGCCCAAAATGGTGGGCGTCACAGTAAGGAATGCCAATGCCTCTGACAGAAAGCCAATCCTCCAACCTATCCAACGGTCCCCGCTTAACCCATGGGTGCCGACGGACGATACGACGAGCGACGCAAGGATCACCGTAAAGAATGAATATTTGGCGAAGGCTTTCAGGCTGTTCAAACGAGGCAGGCCATTCAACGAATAGCTAACACCCCAAGCAGCGACCAAGATTTCGAGGGTATCGGCCAGAATGAGCCAGGCGATCGAACGAATTGGCATGCCCACTTGCAAGTCATACACAACGAAACTTGCCAAGCCTGCAGGAATAAGAACCGGCCAGGTTTTTCGTGATACAAGCAACAGGATGGCAACTAAGAGCGCGCACCCAAGCCAAAGGGGCGAGAGGGTCTGCTGGGTGCTTATGACGAATACTCCTCCCAGCTTCGCAGCCAAATAGCACAGCGTAGCCACCAGCCACGCCAGCATAACCATGCGGAACGAAGAGTTTAGTTGCGCTATGTTCCACGATAAGCGCCTAGTGCGTGCGAAAACGTGGAGGCGATTCAGCATGGGCTTACCGACTCTGCGCGATCGAGCGGTCATACAAGTTAGACCCAGAAACACACCGACAATTAAGGCGATCAAGCGGCCGGACATTGGGCGGCGAGAAGCGCACTCCATATCAACTTAACTGGGAGGGCCTTAGAGATACTCCGTAGGCGGTGGAGAATCCCTATTCGTTCAGGGTTAGGCAGTTACTTCGGTGCGCATGTCTTCGGCCGAGTATCCACCCACTGATCTAATTGCATATATCAAACTTGTGGTCATGTCCAATAAATCTTTTGTGACGGCCGCAACGTGCCGTCGAACTCCGATTAAGGCCAAGCGATAAGAGCACTGTGAGCAATTGTTGCGATTCCACGGAGTGGAACGGAGCGTGCCTAGTTGCGTTGAATCTGAATTCAGCTCGAAGCCTATTCATTGACCGGACAGCCTCCAACGCTTTGGGCCGCCCGCTGGCTTGTCATTTCTGACAATGGTAACGGTCGGGCCCAAATGAAAGCATCGTCGCGTAAAAGTCGACAGATTTTTTCTGCTCAGGAGGAATCACATGAGATTCACTTTCTTCGGGCTCCTAGCTTGCGCCATGCTTCCGTCGCTCAGTCTGGGCCAGGCCCCCGTATTCAAGGTTACACCGGAAGAGAGCAAGATCGACTTCTCCGTGAAGGCGTCGGTGGCGCTGGAGGGTAAATTCGAGAAATGGGACGCGACGTTAACATTTCCGTCGACGGACGTTTCGACTGGTGTGATGGATATTAAGATTCAGGCGGAGTCCGTGAGCACCGGGAGCGGCATGAAGGATGGCAAGCTGAAGAGCAAAGACTTCTTCAACGTCAAGGATGATCCCTACATCACCTTTCACTCCGACAAGATCGTGCAGACCGGACCCGCCACCTTTGACCTGCCGGGGACATTTACGATACGGGGAGTGTCAAAGCCCGAGACGCTGACGTTTACGCTCGTAGACAAGGCGACAGCGAGAGCGACAGGGGAGGGCGAAATTAATGGGACAATGGCCTTCGACCGCAAGCAATACGGCATGAACAGCGGCATTCCCTTCATCAAGATCGCCGACCGCGTCGAGGTAACTGTCAATCTGAGGGCGAAGCGCGTCAGCGGGCCTCCGCTGGTCTTAAAGGAATAGCCACCCGGCAAAAGAACAGCGCTGGGAAAAAGCAGGACGACAGAACAATTTTGAGATCGAATCATGAAAAAGATACTGCTCGGTATTTGCCTAGCTCTTGCACTCGTGCTTCCTGCCGTGGCGCAAGACAAAGAACAGGATCGCGTCGCAAATTCCGGAAAAGTAATGCAAGAGATTCTCAATGCTCCCGATAGCATTCCGCAAGGCATTCTCGACAAGGCCGAATGCGTCGTCATCCTGCCTTCGGTCTTGAAATTCTCCTTCGGCTTGGGCAGCAGCTTTGGCCGCGGCGTGATGACCTGTCGCAGCGGCAAATCATTTCATGGCTCCTGGAGCGCCCCAACCATGATGGCGCTCGAGGGCGTTAGCGCAGGTTTGCAGTTCGGGGGCAATTCTACAGACTTTGTTCTTCTCCTCATGAGCCAGCGTTCCGCTACCAGTATTCTCAGCAGTAAGGTCAAACTCGGTGGCAACGCCACTGCCGCCGCTGGCCCGGTGGGCCGGACGTCCTCCGCTGAATCCGATGTCACCCTGAGCGCTGAAATACTTTCCTACTCCCGCGCTCGAGGGCTCTTCGCCGGGATCTCTCTCGCAGGTTCCACGCTCCGCCCAGACAATCGAGCCAACAAAAACATCTATAGCAAAGAAGTGAGCGCGAAGGACATCGTCTTCCACCACGCCGTCGCCCCGCCAGATTGCGCCAAGGAGCTGCTCGCCGCACTGCAGAAAGCCACTCCGGTAAACAAGGCCACAAATTAATGCAAGTTGTAGCAAGGGCCGCACACCCGGCTCTAGCTCGGGAAGGCTGGAGTAGACGACATGAGACAGAAAGAAAGATAGTGACATTTAGAAAGGGCAACAGGAGGGAAAACGTGTCTACGAGTCACTTACGTCAGATCGGCATCTTTCTTGCCTTTTGGGCTTGTTCAGTACTAAACGGAATTCTTTCGTCTTCGGCGTGCGGCCAGGAGGCCGCTCAGGCCAAGGTGGCGACGCCCACCGACCGCACCGTGCTCCCGATCCCTGAACCACAGTATCCGCATAGCACAGTATTCAATGCACGGAACGCTACGCCGCCACCACGCTTCGAGGTCAAAGCGCCATCCAATGCTCCCAACGTCCTGATCGTGCTGATTGACGACATGGGGTTTGGCCAATCCAGTGCCTTCGGAGGTCCCATCCACATGCCGACCGTGGAGGGCCTGGCGAACAGCGGTTTGCGGTACAACGAGTTCCACACAACGGCGCTCTGCTCGCCGACTCGTTCGGCGCTGCTGACCGGTCGCAATCACCACATGAACAATTTCGGTTCGATCGCGGAGACCGCCACGGCGTTCCCCGGACAAACCGGCCAGCGCCCCAATAGCGTTGCGCCGCTTGCGGAGATGTTGCGGTTGAACGGATACAGCACCGCTGCCTTCGGCAAGTCGCACGAGACCGCGGCTTGGGAGGTCAGCCCTTCTGGCCCGACTGACCGCTGGCCGACCCGCTCAGGGTTCGACAAGTTTTACGGATTCATCGGTGGCGAGACCAACCAGTGGGCGCCGCTGATTTACGACGGGATGATCCAGGTCGAACAATCCCACGACCCGAACTACAATTTCATGACCGACATGACCGATCAAGCCATCACCTGGATGGGGTATCAGAAATCGCTGACGCCGGACAAACCGTTCTTCATCTACTTCGCGCCCGGCGCCACCCACGCGCCGTTCCACGTACCCAAAGCGTGGATCGCCAAATACAGAGGAAAGTTCGACCAGGGTTGGGACAAAGTGCGAGAAGAGACACTCGCCCGCCAGATCAAACTGGGTGTCGTGCCAGCGCGCACAAAGCTCGCGCCCAAACCGGAAGCCATCAAGGATTGGGCTACGCTGAGCGCGGATGAGAAGAAGCTCTTCGCGCGCGAGATGGAGGTGTTCGCCGGGTTCGGCGAGTACGCCGACGCGGAGATCGGCCGGCTGATTCACGCCATCGAAGAGACGGGCCAACTCGACAATACGCTGGTCTTCTACATTGTCGGTGACAACGGAGCCAGCGCAGAAGGCGGCATGGTTGGCCTCTTCAATGAGATGACCTACTTCAACGGCGTGCACGAAAGTGTCCAAGACATCTTGAAACATTACGACGAACTTGGCGGTCCATCGACCTACCCGCACTATGCTGCAGGCTGGGCCGTCGCTGGGGATTCGCCCTTTGAGTGGACGAAGCAGGTGGCCTCAAGCTATGGAGGAACGCGCAACGGGATGGTCGTCCACTGGCCCAAGGGCATCACGGCGAAGGGCGAACTGCGAACGCAGTGGCACCACGTGATCGACATCGCGCCAACGATCCTCGAGGCAGCGGGCCTGCCTGAGCCGAAAAGCGTGAACGGAACGCCGCAGACACCCATCGAAGGCGTGAGTATGGTCTACACCTTCACGGATGCCAAGGCTCCGAGCCAGCATACGACCCAATACTTTGAGATTTTCGGTAACCGCGCTATCTACCAGGATGGCTGGCTCGCTGGCACCGTGCACCGGGCGGCTTGGGAATTCAAACCCCGCAGGGCGCTCGAAGATGACGTGTGGGAATTGTACGATGCCCGGACGGATTTCAGTCTGGCGGATGACCTCGCTGCCAAAAATCCAAAGAAGCTCAAGGAGATGCAGGACCTATTCATGACAGAGGCTGTCAAGTACTCTGTGCTGCCGCTCGATGACCGGACCATTGAGCGACTCAACCCTGGCCTGGTCGGGCGTCCAGACCTAATGGCGGGACGCACATCCCTGACCGTTTATCAGGGAATGACCGGGATGTCGGAGAATGTCTTCATCAACGTGAAGAACCGTTCGCACACGATCACCGCCGAGGTGGAAGTCCCGCAGGGCGGCGCCAATGGCGTGATCCTCGCGCAAGCTGGCCGCTTCGGCGGCTGGAGCTTCTACTTGAAAGACGGCAAGCCCACATACACCTACAACTGGCTCGGTCTGAAGCAATTCACGGTGGCCGCCTCGGACGCTTTGCCCGCTGGAAAAACGACCATCCGCTATGAGTTCGTCTATGACGGTGGTGGCGTCGGCAAGGGCGGCGCAGCCACGCTCTACGTCAACGGGAAAAATGTCGCTACCGGTCGAATCGAGCAAACCCAATGCTGCGCATTCTCAGCGGACGAAGGCGCCGACGTCGGCGCGGATGAAGGCACGCCGGTCACGGAGGCCTACCAGGTGCCGTTTAAATTCACCGGCAAGATCGACAGAGTAACGATTGAGCTGAAGGAAATGACCCAATCGGCTGCGAATGAAACGAACAAAGCCCGCAAAGAAGCCGCGTTGAAAAAAGCACTCTCCGACTGAGCTCCGGGCCGTTCTTGTACTCGGAATGTTCCTCGAAAAGCTCCCGCCACCGGCAACTCGCCCGCCAGTTTGCATGCGCAGGACGGATTGGCCGGAGTCGCTTTCGCACCGCACATTACCTGTCACTTTTGACAATTGCTAGCGGGAGCCAGTCCGGCCAGTCTCAATGAGTTCTCCAGCCGCCCGGTTTTGTTCGGCCAACAGCAGCAAGATGAACAGCCGTTGGGCCGTTCAATGCAAAGAATCGCACTGAGGCAGGGCGATCAAATTGAAAGAGCAAATCCACTTTGAAAAGGAAGCAGACAATCGAGTCCGGCAGGGCAATCCTGCAGCGTTTGGGAACTTTTATCTCCCGGTGTTTTTCTCGCTGGCCGCCGCCATCCTTTGCGCAATCGCTTTTCATCCACTGACCACCTCTGTGCGCGCCAGTTCCAATGCGCCCGCGAATACCAGCGCCGGGTTTGCGCCGACGGTGACGAATACTCAACCGCCACCTGAACCAGCACCCCGAGGCATGGTGTGGATTCCCGGGGGAGAATTTTCGATGGGCGCGGCAGACCCTCCCGAGATGGACATGGTAGGGATGAGAGCCATCACAGAGTCGCGGCCCATCCACAGAGTTTACGTCGACGGTTTTTTCATGGACAAAACTGACGTGACCAATGCCCAGTTCGCGGAGTTCGTGAAAGCAACCGGCTACGTCACCATCGCGGAGAAAACTCCCACTCGGGCGGAATTCCCCGGCGCTCCGCCCGAAAATCTTGTCGCCGGAGGAGTCGTCTTTTCCCCGCCGGATCATGAAGTCCCGTTGAACGATCACTTCCAGTGGTGGAGCTACGTTAAGGGCGCGAACTGGCGGCACCCCTCCGGCCCAAACAGTTTCATCAAAGGAAAAGAAGTCTATCCCGTCGTCCAGGTGGCCTACGCCGATGCGCAAGCCTACGCGCGGTGGGCTCACAAGCGTCTGCCCACCGAAGCGGAGTGGGAATTCGCGGCACGCGGCGGGCTCGCGGGTAAGCCTTATGTTTGGGGAGAAAAATTTAAGCCCGAAGGAAAATGGATGGCCAACACTTATCAGGGGCATTTCCCCGATCAGGATTCCGGCGCTGACGGTTTCATTGGGATCTCTCCTGTCGGCAAATTCCCGCCCAATGGTTACGGGCTTTATGACATGGCTGGCAACGTTTGGCAGTGGACCGCCGACTGGTATCGCCTGGACTACTACGCTCAACTCGCCAAGATTGGCGGAGTGGCGCGCAATCCAAAAGGTCCGGAAACTCCCCTCGATCCCACGGAACCTAACGAAAAGAAAAAGGTCCATCGTGGCGGTTCCTTCCTCTGCACGGATCAGTACTGCTCCCGCTACATGGTCGGGACTCGGGGCAAGGGCGAGGTGACCACGGGAACAAATCACCTGGGCTTTCGTTGTGTCTCAAGCAGTGGGGCCAAAAGATGATCACGCACGTCCTGCCAGAGGCGACTTACTGCCATTGTAATTAGCAGACGGAGTCCATTGGGCTCTCGTGAGGCAGGTATGAAAAGGAGAAAAACAATGTTGGAAGAAATTCGGAAAGCGATGACAAAGGTGGGCGTGGGTCTTGCGCTGGCAATGCTGGCATGCACCTTGACACCAGCTCAGGATGTAACCAGCAACTCCATGCCCGGGGCTGACTTCAGCAAATACCACACCTATAAATGGGTCCCCATTGATGGCGCGGTTCAACCCAACCAGATTGTTGATGCCCAGATCAAGCAGTCTATCGATTCGCAGGTAGCCACCAAAGGCCTTACCAAGACGGATAGCGACAAAGCCGACCTTCTTATCGGCTATCAGGTCTCCATCGAACAGGAAAAACAGTGGAACGCTTACGGTACGGGCGGCATGCGTTGGGGCGGCGGGATGGCCTCGGCACAACAATCCACAATTAGCACCGGCACTCTCGTCCTAGACATGTACGATCCCTCCACCAAGCAGCTCGTTTGGACGGGACGCGTATCCAAGACCCTCGATCCCAGCGCCAATCAGGGAAAGAAACAGAAGAATCTCGACAAGGCCATGCAGAAGTTGTTGAAGAATTTTCCGCCGAAGGCCAGTTAGCGACGGTTAGTTCTTGAAAACATCTCGGGAGAATACTCATGAAAATCAATGTTTCGCACGTGTTTCGAATCCTATATCTGCCACTCCTTGTCGTTTCGGGGGGAGTCATCTTCCATTCTCCCGCTAAGGCCCAAGGTCCGGAACTCCAGGAGCGGGTTGCGGAACTCAAGGAGTCAATGGCGAAAAACAAGATGTCTCTCGCCCAATACACCTGGGTCGAGCAAGTGAACATCAGTCTCAAGGGCGAGCTCAAGAAGCAGGAGCGCTTCCAGGTGCGCCTGGGCCCCGACGGTAAGCCTCAGAAGACTTCGCTGGATCCACCGCCGGAACCTCCCTCCGGAGGCAGGCTAAAAAAACACATCGTCGAGAAGAAAAAGGAAGAGTATAAAGAATACGCCGAACAGATGAAGGCTCTGGCCCAGCAATACGTTCCGCCCGACAAAGAGATGATCCAGCAGGCGTATGCCTCGGGGAATATCAGCATCATTCCCGGCGGAGGCCTTCCTACTGAAATCAAGCTCGTCTTCCACAATTTTGTGAAGCCACAGGACTCCATGACGCTGATCTTTGACAAAGCACAGAAGCAATTGCTCAGCCTGCAGATCGCTTCCTACATGGACGATCCCAAGGATGCGATGAAACTGACGGTTGAGTTCAGCCGCCTGCCCGACGGCACCAACCATGTCAGCAACGTGACCATTGATGGCGCGAGCAAACAGTTGAACATTGCCACCCAGAATTCGACTTATCAGCACCTCTAGGACGCGCGTTGCCTGACGGAGATCGAGTTAGGGATATTCGTTCGAATCAGAAATTGCAGAATTCCATCAACTCCAGCGGGGCCTCCTTTTATCCAATGCTGCGGCCCTGCTTTCAAGGTGGGGCGACTTGGAGATGACCTCATGGACGAGCCAAAACGAACCTTGAAGCAAAAGGCTTACCGGGGACTCAAAGAGTATCTTGGGATTTCTTGCTATCTATGGTTAGTCTTCGGCTTGTTTGTCATCTACCGAACGGTTCTTTTGTCCGAGCGAATCTCGATAGTCGCGCATGGAGAAGCTCTAATCAACGCGCTGGCCCTCGGCAAAGTCATGCTGGTCGCCCAGGAGCTGCATTTTGCGGAGAACTTCAAAGGGAAACCCCTTATTTACTCAACCCTTTTTAAGTCAGTCGCTTTCGCCGCAGTTTTGGGCTGCTTCAAAATTGTCGAGGAAATATGCGTCAGCCTGTTCCACGGTAAGTCGGCTGGGCAGAGCATTGCCGAGGTCGCCGGCGGCACACTGAATGGGATAATCGCGATGACGGCGATTCTCGCCGTGCTCTTGGTTCCCTTCTTTGCATTCACGGAGTTGCGCAACATCTTCGGCAAAGACAAATTAGCCGAACTCTTCTTCACCTCCGGTCATCTTCCCAACGAATCATCTTGATCGTTTCAGAGTGGAGTCTCGAAATCATCAGCCGCCAGTCGATTTCCCCGAGCGCGCGTCGTGGGCGGCTGAAGTCAACATCACGGAGGAACCGGGTTGAAAAAGAAAACAGCACTATTCATTACTGCCTTGGCATGCCTGGCCATGGTAGCGGTTGCGGGCCCTAAACTGGAGATGAGCTGGAAGAATCCGGGCTACTCTGGCGGACAGTTCAAGAAAATTCTGGTGCTGGCGCTAAACGGAAGAGCGGCAAACCGTATGGAGTTCGAGGATCAACTGGTGGCCGCGATCTCCCGGCCTGGGGCAAAAGCTTATCCGAGTTACGAATTCATCATGCGGCCTGATGTGACCCCTATAGACATGAAGGATATGCGGGAACTCGTCAAGGAACAGCACTTTGACGCCATCGTCGTCGCGCGCGTGACCAAGCACGACACTACGACCACCTACGTCCCCGGCACCGTCTACACTCCTGTCGGTTATTACGGAACTTTTTATGGCTACTACAACACGCTCTATCCCGTCGTCTACACCCCGGGCTATATGCAAACCGAACGAGTCGGCCAAGTCGAAGTCAACATGTACTCCACCGCCAAACCCGATGGAGAGCTCGTCTGGACGGGAATTACCAACACGTTTGAAATCGGTTCGGTGATGAAAACAATCAAGAGCCTGGTCAAAGTTGTGACCAAACAACTCGAGAAGGACAATATCATCGCGAAGCAATGAAATATTGTGCCGTCGAGGCAGGGGCATTCTGCCCGGAGAGATTCCTGCCTGTTCAATGCTTGCGGATTCTCTCGTCGCCCAGAGCGCGAAAATTCAATAGGCCACCCGAGTATGAAACGATCAACTCAGGGTAGCACTGGCGCGCCGGCCCGGTAGTTCCTCATCTGTTACTTCTGACAATATCCTTAAGCCAACGAATTGCCTACCTTCAGCCCATGCTGGCCGGAGTTCGCCTCAACACATCGCCCACCTTGGAAGAACGGGGGTGTAGTTCGGGCCAAACGAAACAGCCAGGGAACATCATGGAAACGATGAGTCCAAATGGTCCCGGGAAGGTTCGGATCGCCGAAAGGATACTGCTCGCCATCGGTCTGTCACTCCTGCTCGGTTGGGCAGCTGCGCGATTCCATGGAAGGACGGCGTCGGATGCTGCCATCGAACGATTTTATTCGGAAGCGTCGCAGAGACTAGGCGCGCCCTCCGCGGGAAGAGTGGACTTTACGCAATGGTCTCCGCAAAGGATCGAGGCTTACAAGGGCAGTCTCGCGGCGAAGAAGGATCTTCCGCTTGCCATTCTTCGCATTCCAAGAATTCATCTTGAAGTTCCAGTGTTTAACGGCACGGACGAGCTCACGCTAAATCGTGGCGTCGGACGGATTGTTGGCACGGCACAGATCGGACAACCCGGCAACATTGGGATTGCGGGCCACAGGGACGGCTTTTTCCGTGGCCTGAAAGATGTGGGCCGTGACGACGTCATCGAGTTGATTCTGCCGGAGCGCACCGCTGAGTACATCATCAGCGGTATTCAGATCGTAGGTCCTGAAAATGTTTCCGTTCTGGATGCGACCCCGGTTCCCACGCTAACTCTTGTCACCTGCTATCCATTTTATTTCGTCGGCAGCGCTCCCCAGCGCTACATCGTGACCGCGTCCAAACAAGTTTCTAGCCAACCGGATGAGAGTGTAAATACAACCTCAAGTTCCACGGGCAAGAAAATCAACACAAAGGAGAATGCAAGATGATCTCGATTCAGTTCTCAAGAAAGGTAATGCGCGGCCTGTTAGCTGTAGGAGTCCTTTGTATCGCATTTACTCTTACGGCCTCCGGACAAGTGCAGACCAACACCAGTACAGCGGTAGCCGGGGACGCTACAAAGTCGATCAAAGTCGAACGCGGCACGGTGGTCTACGTCTCTGGTAACAGCTGCGTAATCAAAGCGGAGGATGGAACACTCCGCCATTTCGACAACGTTCCGGAAAGCGTCACCGTCACTGTGGGCGGGAAACAGCTCAACATTCACCAGATCCAGCCAGGGATGGTGATCGAAAAACAAACCATTACGACAAGCACCCCGAGGATGATCACTACCGTTCAGACTGTCACGGGGACCATCTGGCAGATTAGTCCGCCCAGTATGGTTATCCTGACTCTTGCAGACGGCAAGAACCAGAAGTTCACCATCCCCAAGGGCCAGAAATTCACGGTCGATGGCCAGCAAGTAGACGCGTTCGGTCTGAAGAAGGGCATGAAGATCGATGCGCAAAAGATAGTGGAGCAGCCGGAAACCTTGGTTACCCAGCAGGTCAAGAGAACCGGAATCGCGCCGCCGCCGCCGGAAGCGCCGAAACCCGATGTCCCGATGCTGGTGGCTGTCGAGCGGCCAGCTCCCCCCCCAGTCGAAGTCGCAGCGGCCGAACCAGCGCCCAAGCAGCTACCCAAGACAGCGAGCGATTTGCCGTTGATCGGATTGCTTGGCCTGCTCTTCTGCGGTGTTTCGCTCTCTATAACGGCCGTTCGCAGCGTTCTCGCGCGGATCGCCTAGCACCACGAACCAAGGCCGCAAGCAGGATTTTCCCACTTGCTTGTGCCACTCGGGCCAAAGTTACGCACAAGTCGATGGGAGGTGGCCAAGCCACCTTCCATCAGTTCGCGTCTTCCGCGACCTGTCTCATTATATTTGCCGAGGGGTAAGGGCCGCAGCCAAGGTAGGAGCGCAGCCATGCATAGAAAATCGCCCTGGACAGCACTGTTCCTGGGAGTGCTTATGATTGTTCCCGCACTTGCTTTGTGTCGAGCCGCGCAAGCGCCCCAGACCCTCATCGTAAACGGTCAGCCGACCCCAATCAGCGTTGTTCAGATGAACGGCCACTCCTACGTCGACCTTGAAGCACTGGCGCGAGTCGCGAACGGTTCCCTCATTTTTAATGGAAATCAAATTACGCTGACGCTGCCGGGAACCGGTGTCACTCCCGCGCCGGCCTCCGCGAACTTGGCTTCGAATTCCGAATTTTCGAAAGGTTTCATGAGGGCCGGCATCGAACAGATGACCGTTATACGCGAGTGGCGGACTGCACTTGCGAACGCCATCCAGAACGGATTTCCGATCACCGAGGACTGGTTGTCGACTTACCGCAATCAGGCGACGACCGCTCTCCGGTTGTCGTTCGTCGCCATCTCCACCGATTCAGATCGCAACGCCTATCGTTTGCTAAACTCGGAATTCGAAAATATGAAGCAGTTGAGCAACAATTACGTTGCCATGCGTCAGTCTATGCAGTTCATCGCGCCAGATTCTCTGGCGAACGACCCGCTGAACCGGAAAATTCTCGATTGCGGGCATTCCCTGGCGGCAATGGCTGCCAACGGACAGTTTGTCGAGGATGGTTCATGCCAGTGAACCGCCGAAAATAGATTCGCTGTTCCTCGTCCTCCTTACCCAGCGCGGCGGGCCACCTCAGTTAACGCGGCCTGCTTGCCCACCTCCAGGCCCCGGTTTGGATCGAGGAAGCCGTAAAGCTGGATGCACTTAGCAACGAGTCCGGTCCAGCCGGTCTGGTGGCTGGCGCCCAGCCCGGCGCCATTGTCGCCGTGGAAGTATTCAAAGAAGTAGATGTTGTCGCGCCAGAATGGATCGCTCTGGAACTTTTCCGTCCCACCATAGACGGGCCGCCGGCCATGCTCGTCGCGCAAGAAGATCCGGGTGAGTCGGTCCGAAATCTCCTTGCTTACCTCGAACAGGTTCATGAGCTTGCCGGATCCCGTGGGGCATTCGATTTTAAAATTGTCGCCGTAGTACAAATAGAAGTTCAGCAGCGCCCGGAGAATGAGCGCGTTCACCGGCATCCAGATCGGTCCGCGCCAGTTGGAGTTGCCGCCGAACATGCCCGTGTTCGACTCGGCCGGCAAGTAGTCCACTCGGTATTCCTGCCCTTGTACGTGGAGGACGTAGGGATGCTGCTCGTGGAACTTCGAAAGCGAGCGGATGCCATACGGACTGAGGAATTCGTTTTCGTCGAGCATCTTGGTGAGGATTCGGCGGAGCCGGTCCTGGGTGACCAGAGCCATGATCCCCCGGTCCGCCACGCCATAGTGTCCTGGCCCCGTGGAATGCATGGTCTTCAAGAGTTCGGGCATCCGGCGCAGGCGTTCGCCAACATGCGCCATTACCCCCGGAACGCGTTCTCGAGTACTAGCCTCAACGATTGTTGTCGCGCACAGGGGAAGGAGTCCCACCATTGAGCGAACCTTGAGCCGCGTGGCGCTACCGTCCGGGAGCCGCAGCAGATCGTAATAGAAACCGTCCTCCTCGTCCCACATGCCGTCTTGACCGGGCCGGTTCATGGCCGCGGCGATGTAGCTGAAGTGCTCCACGAACTTCACGATCATGTCCTCGTAGGTAGGGCTGTGAAGGGTGAGTTCGAAGGCGAGTTCCAGCATGTTCTGACTGAAAAGGGCCATCCAAGCTGTGCCGTCCGCCTGCTCCAGGTGGCCGCCGGTGGGAAGCGGCGCGCTGCGGTCGAAAACGCCGATGTTGTCAAGGCCGAGAAAGCCCCCCTCGAACACGTTCTTGCCGAAACGGTCCTTGCGGTTCACCCACCAGGTGTAGTTCAGCAAGAGCTTCCTGAACGTCGTCGTAAGGAAATCGACGTCTGTCTTGCCGTGCAGGGCCTGCTCGGTCTTGTGCAGAAAAAGCGTCGCAAAAGCGTGGACCGGAGGGTTCACATCGCTGAAGTTCCACTCGTACGCAGGCATCTGGCCGTTGGGGTGCAAGTAGACGGCGCGCAGCATCAACTCCATCTGCTCCTTGGCGAAGTCGAGGTCCACGATTGCGAGAGGGAGCGTGTGGAAGGCCAGATCCCAGGCCGCGTACCAGGGATACTCCCACTTGTCGGGCATGGAGATGATGTCCTGGTTCAACATGTGGAACCATTCCGAGTTCCGGGAATTTCGATATCCGGTATGGAGTGGGTTGGAGTGGTGCTCGTCGAGCCAGTTGTCACCGTCGAAGAAGAAGAATTGCTTGCTCCAGAGCATGCCGGCGATAGCCTGGCGCATCACGTTCGCTGCGTCCGGGGAGACCGAAGGTGGGGTCACCGAGCGGTAGAAGTCGTCCGCCTCCTGAAGCCGCGCGGTCAGGATCTTGTCAAACTCCGTGCCGAAGCTGGATGCGATGGTTTTGCTTTTTCCGCCCTTGGCCGTCTCGGCTTGGCCAGTCAGACGCAACCGCACAGTTGAGGACTGGCCGGGAGTCACGACCAGCCGATAGTGCGCCGCAACCTTGGTGCCTTGCTTTTCGGGGTTCACTGCCCCCTGATTCCCGTGTACCACGCAGTTATTGATGCCGTCCTTAACGTAGGGGCTATCGTTCTTTTGCCCAGGGAAAAGCAGCTCATGGTTTGTTTCGTTCTCGGTGAAGAGCAGCGGCACTTCGCCTTCGCAGGAAAAGATCAATTCACCCAGCAGCGGATGGGTCGCCGCAACCGCACTCGTGCCCGCGGCTGCCTCGATCTGCGTGAGGTTTGGTTTCTTGGGGGCCCTATTTGATTCGGCAATCCACGACGACCAGTCGTTGCGGAACCATAGTGTCGGCAATAGATGAAGTTCTGCCGCCTCAGGTCCTCGGTTGGCTGCGGTGATTCGGACCAGGATGTCTTCCGGGCCGTCCTTGGCATATTCCACGAAGACGTCGAAGTATCGATCTTCGTTGAAGACGCCGGTGTCCAAGAGTTCATACTCCATCTCGTTCCGAGAACGCCGGCGGTTGGTCTCTACCAGATCGGCATAGGGATACGCCGCCTGCGGGTACTTGTAGAGATGCTTCATGTAGGAGTGTGTCGGCGTGCTGTCGAGGTAGAAGTAGTACTCCTTCACATCCTCGCCGTGGTTGCCCTCGTTGTTGGTCAATCCGAAGAGCCGCTCCTTGAGAATGGGATCTTTGCCGTTCCACAAGGCCAGCGCGAAGCAGAGGTGCTGTTTGTCATCGGAAATTCCGACGAGTCCGTCCTCGCCCCAGCGGTAGGCGCGCGAGCGGGCATGATCGTGGGTGAAAAAATTCCAGGCGTCACCCCCCTCACTATAGTCCTCTCGGACCGTGCCCCATTGCCGCTCACTAAGATAGGGCCCCCACTTCTTCCAAGGAAATTTTCCCAGTCGCGCATCATCTAATCGTTGCTGTTCCGCCGTAATCATAATCTTTCTCCACGCCGAGATTTTGCCCGTGGTGTAATTCCTTAGGTATTCATCGGGCTTCATCCGATATGCGTGCGTATGGTTTCCATCGATGAGATACGCTGCAGGGGATCAGCAGCATGACCAATTTCCTTCAGCAGATTAGGCTGCCGACGCAGGCCGTTGCAAGAGCACCTTCTGGATTTCTGCTCTCTTCCGGCACACCCCTGCGCCCGTGTGAAGTGCATCTCTTCCTGTCACTACCGTTCATCAAGTCACCCCAACTTGCCCAGCCCGTTTGTCTTCATCAATGCGGTCTTGCCCACCAAACAGCAGCCACTAGCGCAAGATCTATCCCCGAATGTCAAGCTTTCATTACTCAAAAGGCAGAGCTACCGCTTGGCAAGAACGCGGGCCGAAATCTTAATTCTTATTTCGGCCGGCCCAACCAGGAATACTGCCACGCCACGGAGACGCTCTGATAGTTTCCACCGAAGCGAATATATGTGCCATTGCTGTAGCTGACTTTGATGGATTGGTGTTTGCTGATAGGGAATGAAACCGTGCCTCCAAGGCGCGAGCCGGTCTGCTTTGTCGCCAGGTTCTGTATTCCACTCAAACTGGTAATGCCGCCCCACCAGAAGTTCGCGTCCAGCGACACCCACAAGCGCGGCTGCACGTCGTAACTCAAATGCCCCTCCAAGGCCCCGATCGGCGTTTCACTTTGCGGTTTGGTGACCAGTCCTGCGTAAGACGCCGGGTTTGTGGTATAGAACCACGCACCTGCATAGCCATCGAGCACCCAATGGCCCCAGCGTTCGGAATAGCCAAGTTCCGGTTTGAAAGCCCACCGATTGCCGCCCCAGTTGATCAATTTCGAGCCGCTGTATTGTCCAGTGGGCGCAATCACTTTCAGACTCACTCCCAAAAGCCTCTTCTGCTTCCACTTTGCCATATCCTTCGGTTGCATCGCCGGCCCGCCCATCAGGTTCACCGAAAAGCGAAAGCTGGAATCCAGCAGCCCCGAACGGTAGACCGATGTGTGTTGCCTCAACACGTCGCCCTGAAAAGTTCCCACCCCATAAGGCAGTGCAGCCGTTATGTTCGCTGAGCGTCCAAAAAAATTCAGCGAGTGGTAGTAGCTGAAGACCGGTACGCTGTAGGTTCCCCTTGCGTTGGCAATCGGTATGGTGCCGTTGAAGTTCAGGCCTCCGTCATAGAAGGACCAGATGATCGTAATTGCGTTGGCATGCACTGGCGTTATCACATAGGCTCGCGGTGCAAGGTCTTGCCCCCAGGCCGTGCCTAGCGCACAGAGTGCGAGCGTGACCGATTTCGCGAAATTTCCCAGAATTGGCATGCTAGCGGCGCAAATACACCAAAACGCTACAAGCTCACACTTTTGGCGATATTGCCCTCAAGGTTGGCTCGCTGTAATTGTTAAAAGTGACAAGCAAATCGGTCGGCCAAATGAAGTGGGATAGGATTTCGTCCCAGCCAACGGACTGCTTCAGGAAGACTTATTTAGAAGGTGGTACTGCATCGCTCTGTGCGTCGGGCCAATCCGTCCGCGTTTTTGGTTCGGAATTCCGACGCGCTGAAGGAATAATCCGGGAACAATAAGAATTCCCCTCTATGACTTATCGCGGTTTATTGTTCCTGCGAGTACCCGTAAGTCGTTGAAATTCCAGATCAAGGTGGTCTGTCACGGAAGAGGTCGCGAGTTCGAGTCTCGTCGTCCCCGCCATGTTCCTCACAAATGATCTGCAGGTTCGGCAGTCGCTCTTATTGCTTTTCGTCACTCTTCCCTGCTTTGCCTTTGCTATAGGAACGCGTTAGTATCAGGCCATGCCAGTTGGCTGGAAAAACCATATCGCAAGCGACCCAGAGATTCTGCGTGGCAAACCACGCCTCAAGGGAACCCGTATTCCTGTAGGACTTGTGCTCGGGTACCTGGCCGCTGGCAAAACCGCTGAAGACATTATCGCGGAATTTCCCGATCTCACACGCGACCAAATCGCCGCATGTTTGGACTATGCCCGCGAATTGGCCGAATTTGAGGCCGTCGTCTGATGGCCCTGCGGTTCCTGGCTGACCACTGCGTCTCGAACTCCACCATCCAAACCATACGAGAAGCAAATCATGAGGTCTTACGCTTGAGAGATGTTTTACCGGTGGAATCATCGGACATGGTCGTCATCACGAAGGCACAGGAAATCAACGCCATTCTGCTGTCCTTGAATGGCGACTTCTCCCATATCGTCAACTATCCACCTAAGGACTACAAAGGAATTGTCGCGTTGCAGATGCACAACCACGCAGAGACTCTTCCTAAACTCGTCGCAAGACTGACAGCATATCTGAAGGTGCATACGATGATGGACCATTACCGCGGGAAGTTGCTCGTCGTTGAAGTTGATCGTATCCGCATTCGGCAATAATGGCCCGGGTCGCATTTCCACTGTGTTGCGCCATGAAACAAGCAAGTTCGCGAAAGCCGAGGTCACCCCACAACGCCTTTAGGAAAGCGGAAGCTGTGTCCAAATAATTTGTGCCATCTAAGGGGTTCACCCCACAAATCTGGGTGCAATTAGGGTGCAATTAGACTTCCCGAGGATTCCTTAGGGCGCCCAGAGTGGCGATCGGTGCCGTGAAATTACAACCAGTTACCTTCGGACGCTGGACTGTCACGGCAGAGGTCGCGAGTTCGAGTCTCGTCGTCCCCGCCATTTCTTTTCAATCACATGTGAGGTAAGTGCGAGGATTCTGCGGAAGGCGCAAATCGAAAGACACTTTCCGCGGTCCTAAAGCAAAAAGACGGCTGTTTCAGCTGCCCCTTCAAAAGATGTCCGCCGACACCTTTTGATATCAATCGATTACATCACATAATCGCCCTTCAACTCCGTTATTCCGGTCACTCAAGGAAAAACAGGGGGGAGGCGGAGTTACCGGCTGGTACACACCGCGCATCTTCCTCTCCCCAAAAGCCTCGCGGGTAAGTCCATTTATTCTGGACATCGAGAAAGGATGATGCCCACTCTCCGAGCCTGCCATTTCGGTTGGCGACCACAGAGCAATTTCGATCCAACCTGCGCACGATTCCGCTAAGTCCAATCATTCCTGGCACATTCGCAAAGAGCGCTGCCCCGCGGCGCCGGCCTCGGGCAGGCAGGGGTGGACTCGCATAAAAGCCAGCGCCTACAGTCTGGCGCGGGTGGCTGTACAATCAAAGAGGCATAGTGAAGAGCCAAAATACCCATGTTTGAAAACCTGACAGAACGGCTGCAACGAACTTTCAAGAACCTCCGCGGACAGGGCAAACTCTCCGATGAGCACCTGGACGCGGCGCTGGTCGAAATACGCGAGGCGCTGCTGGAAGGCGATGTGAACGTCGCCGTCGCCGACGAGCTGCTGGCCAACATTCGCGCGAAGGCGTTGGGCACGGAAGTGATGCTGCAACTTTCGCCGGATCAGCAAGTGGTCAAGATCGTCCGCGACGAGTTGACCAACCTTCTGGGCAAGCACGCCAAGCCGTTGTTTGCGTCGCGGCCCCCTTCGGTGTGGATGATCGTGGGACTGCAAGGGTCAGGCAAGACCACGACCACCGGCAAACTTGCGAAATGGCTTTCGCAGCATGGCCATCGTCCAATCGTTGTCTCGACCGACGTGTACCGGCCGGCGGCGCGCGAGCAGCTCGCTCAGGTGGCCAAGTCGATCGGCATTGCCGTTTGGCCGGCCACTGGCACGGACAAGCCGCTTGAAATCGTGCGCGGGGCGATCAAGGAAGCCAAACTTTCAGCCAGCGACGTTGTGATCGTTGATACGGCCGGGCGTCTGCACATTGACGATGAATTGATGAACGAGCTTTCGACGCTGAAGAAGGAATTGCAGCCCACCGAAATGCTGTTTATCGCGGACGCCATGATTGGGCAGGACGCAGTGCGTTCGGCAGGAGAATTTCACAAACGCCTGGGATTGACGGGCGTGATCCTGACCAAGCTCGACGGCGATGCGCGCGGCGGCGCGGCGCTTTCCATCAGCAAGGTCTCCGGCGCGCCGGTGAAATTTGTGGGTCTCGGTGAAAAATACGATGCTCTTGAAGCGTTCTATCCCGAGCGCATCGTTTCCCGCGTGCTGGGCATGGGCGACATCCTGTCGCTGATCGAACGCGCGGAATCGGCCTTCGACAAAAAAGCGGCGGTGGAGCTCGAGCGCAAACTGCGCAAGGAGGAGTTCACGCTGGAGGACTTTCGCGATCAGTTGAAGCAGATCCGGAAGATGGGTCCGCTCGACCAGTTGGTGGATATGTTGCCGAAAGTCGGGCCGCTGCAGAATCTGCCGAAGGACGCTTCTGTTGACGAAGGCAAGCTGAAGCAGGTGGAGGCGATCATCAATTCGATGACCAACGAAGAACGGCGCGACCACAACGTGATTGACGGCAAGCGGCGCAAGCGCATCGCCAGGGGCAGCGGCACCACGGTGCAGGACGTGAACCAGGTGCTCAAGCAATACCTGCAGATGCGCACCATGATGAAGCAGTACGGAGCCTTGGCCGCGCGTTCCCGGATGAAAGGCCTCGGCAAGCTCGCCGGAATGGGCTAAGGAGGCCTAAGACTCCGAAGACAAGATGGATAAGAGTCTCGGGCATTCTGACAGCTTTGTTCTTGCGCCTGAACAGATACCGACCGTCCTCAGATCTTATCGACGAGATTAAAACCATGTTGAACCTCGCCGCGGGGGGATTGAGCGAAGAGGAGTTCGCGATATGGCTAGGGAACCCCACAAAAGCAACCAAATAAGGAATGGACGCTCCGAGTCGCTTATACTAAAAGTGCGGAAGGAGCCGCCCTCGCAGAACCCGCGGTACCCGCCGAAGAAGTTCAGGATTCCTTAAATGCGACCGTTTGATCTCGTAGTCATCGGCTCCGGCCCCGGTGGGCAGCGAGCCGCCATTCAAGCCTCGAAAATCGGAAAAGCCGTAGCGGTCGTGGAGAGGCAGACCATGGTCGGCGGAGTGTGTATCAATTCCGGAACCATTCCGAGCAAGACGATGCGCGAGGCGGTGCTGCATCTTTCCGGTTTTTACGACCAGGCGTTTTACGGCGCGAACTACCACGCCAAAGAAAACGTCACCATGAGCGATCTCAATTTTCGCGTGAATCGGGTGATTGAAAACGAAGCCGCGGTGCTGCAGGACCAATTGCGCCGCAACAACGTGGAACTGTTCCACGGCACGGCCTCCTTCACGGATCCGCATCACATCCGCGTGGAAAACAGTACGGGTTTCAGCGAACTGGAAGCCGCCTATATGGTGATCGCCACCGGCACGAAGCCAGCCACGAATCCGAAAGTGGCCATCAACGGCCGCAACATCATCAACAGCGACCAGATACTCGCCATGCCGGTAATTCCGCGAACCATGATTGTGGTCGGCGGCGGCGTGATCGGCGTGGAATACGCCTGCATGTACGCCACGCTGGGTGTGCGCGTGATCATCGTGGAAAAGCGGCCGCGGCTTCTGGAGTTTGCCGACGCGGAAATGGTCGAGGCGCTGAGCTACCACATGCGGGACCGGCGCGCGACCATGCGCCTGAATGAAGAGGTCGAAAGCGTGGAAGAGTTGCCGGACGGGAAAGTTGCCGCCATTCTGGACAGCAACAAACGGATTGTGGGCGACGCGCTGCTCTATGCGGTCGGGCGGCAGGGGAATATCGATCGGCTGAATCTGGCGGCAGCAGGAATCGAAGCGGATGACCGCGGGCGAATCAAGGTGGATAAGGATTTCCGCACCAATGTGCCGCACATCTTTGCCGTCGGAGACGTCATCGGTTTTCCGAGCCTCGCTTCCGTGTCCATGGAACAGGGCCGCATCGCCGCCGCGCGGGCGTTCGGGCTGCAAATGGAATCCGACCCCGAAGGGTATCCGTACGGCATTTACACGATTCCCCAGATTTCCTTCATCGGGAAGACGGAAGAGCAACTGACGGAGAGCGACGTGCCGTACGAAGTGGGAGTCGCCTACTACCGGGAAATTGCGCGAGGGCAGATCTCCGGGCACACGGATGGCAGGTTGAAGCTTCTTTTCCACCGGGAAACGCTGGAATTGCTGGGCGTGCACATCTTCGGGGAGGACGCAGCAGAACTCCTGCACATCGGCCAGGCCGTAATGCTGCTGAAGGGCAAGATCACTTATTTCATCAACACGGTTTTCAACTACCCGACTCTCGCCGAATGCTACAAGGCGGCGGCTTTTAACGGGTTGAACCGCCTGAGCTGATCCTCTTCAAATTTTTGCAGACAAAGATCCTTGAGCAGCGATCCTCCCGGGGGAATGAGCGGCGGAAATAATTCGCCCGAGGTTTCACCAAAAGCGTTAATCGACCCAAAAGAAAAAATAGTCGCTGAGCTGTTGCTGGCGATGGATCCGATGGCCATTGAAGTCCAAGAAAATTTCGGAAGAGGAAGGCAACCACAGGACAAGTTCCTTCCGCTTGACCAAAACCGGGGCGTATTGGATATCTTCGTGATCCGCGCGCAGCCGGATTTCCGGCAACGTTCCGGTCAGGTCGCTTTCCATGCGAAGCACCTGGAATGTCTCGGCGGAGATCCACGCGCGTCCCTTGAGGCCAACGCGAAAATAGAGGTTGGCGAGCCGGTAGCTGCGCAGCCGGGGGGAATGATCAGACTTTTGCGAAAAATGAACCTGCCAGGCGTCCTGTCCGCCCTGATGGGTGCGTCCTTCACAGCGGAAATCAAAATCCTCGGCATAATTGGGGTGGAAGACAAAAACCAAGGCCACCGTGCCCACGGTTGCCACGTGCTCAGGGAAAATGTCGGGCGTGGTGAGCCCATCACGGAACTCCTGGACATCGTACACGCCAGGTTTGAATTCCTGAATGGAGACGAGATAGTTGAAGCTGCGCCGTTCGGAATGCACCGCAAGACCAAATTCGTTCAGACCTTCGTGGTTCATCGTTTCGGTCGCCGAGAAGCGATCGACGTTATTCACGAATTCAATCACACGCCTTCCGGTTTCCGTAAGGATCTGATGCAGCGGGCAAGACATTCCCGTCTCCACCGGAGGAACGGCGTCGTCGACGTTCGGGGGGACCCACCGCTGATATTGAGCCGCTAAACTCGATGGCTCGAAAGGCAAGCTGGTGTAATCGAACTTCACGGGCAGGGAGATTTCTGAAGTGCTTGCCGCGGGGGAGGGAGGGTTCGGGTATTTCTGAGCGGCAGCCGTTCCTGGAGGCGCTGCGCTGGCATTCGCAGCAAGGAGTCTTCTGGCTTGTTTTGCCTGTTCCTGGGTGGGACTCTGGCCGAGCAATTCATTCAGAACCTGGACCGAGCGCTGCCGTTCACCCATCTCTATCAAAGCTTGCGCAAGAGTCAGTCGCGCCCCTTTTGCCTCGGTTTTGCCAAGTTGCAGAGCATGCTCCGCATGCTCAATCGCAAGCGCGTAAGAACGCTGGCTGAGTAACACCGCCGCCAGCAACTGGTCGGCGCGCCAACTGTTCGGATCAACTTTGAGCGCCGTCTCCAGGCGTTGTTTTGCCGCATCCAGATTTCCTTCGACCAGGAAAATTTCACCCAGCGCGGTGATAGAAAGCACGTGGTGATACCGAGTAGCGGCGTTTTCAAAATATTGCTTTGCCGTTTCCATCTCTCCGCTCATAGCCCCGATCACACCCAGCAGGTAGTCGACATCGGGGTGATTGGGGGCAGTTTTGGCGGCGGACAGAAAATGTTTTTTTGCATCTCGCAACTTTTGGGCCTGAAGGCAACGCAGTCCGGCCGTAAGTTCCTTTTGCTCTCGCAGGGAAAGCGCGGGAGGCACGTTTGCGCCGGGGACGCCGGAACCAGGAAGAACTGTCATGTCGAGGTGGTGCGATTCTCCGTCACGGGCAAGGGAGACATTTGATCGTAAGGTGGGGTGGCCCGGAGCCTCCACCAGCACTTCGTATTCGCCCAACGGGATGCTTCGGAATCGAGCCCGGCCCTTGTCGGATATGGTTACTCCGCGCGGGTCGCCATTGCGTGTTCGCAAGGTCACCTTGGCGGAATACGGGAGTTCACCTTTCTTATCGTCGTGGATGGTTACAAGCAGATCGGCGGTTCCAGCGGCCGCGTCCGGTTGGGTTGCGCGGGGGCTTGGCGGCGCCGGGCCGGGCCTTTGTGCCGCGGCCGAAGTCGGCCCAAACAAGCATGCCGCTTCGAATAGAGCTAAAAGGAGGATGGAATTGAGGGGCTTCAAAATGACAGCGCTCCGCTGTTGGGCGGACCCGGGAGTCAACTGCGCGGAGGGGCCTTGGAAACTACCCGGATTGCTAGAGAAAGTCTTGCCGAGGGAAGTGCGGAATGCAAGAAGTTTAAATCAAAGGTGGGGAGAAGTGAAAAGCGAGTTCAGAGTTGGGGGCGCGGAGCGGAATCGAACCGCCGATGACGAACCGGGACGCTTTGATCTTCGAGCGAAACTTTCCTCTTGTTTTCGACCAGCGACTGACGGTAGACGGTTAGAAGCGCGTCTCCCTAGAGATGTTGTCATGGCAGGATGTTATCGATAGTATTTGAGGCTCCACCGCCAGAGCAGGCTTGGAAAGGTGTTTTCTAATGCGCACCGAGCGTCCCCGTGCCCGTCGATATTCGGTTGTGGCCACCGTCGAACTGACCGATCTTCAGTCAGAAGCCAGCATTCATGTGCGAACCAGGGATCTCAGTCTATACGGCTGCTGTGTGGAGGCACAGAAATCCTTCTCGACAGGAACGAAGGTGAGAGTAAAGATCGGCCACAGGAGCGCCAGCTTCGTAGCTCTCGGCAGGGTCTCTTACGCCCAAGCCGAGGGTGAAATGGGAATTGTCTTTACTCGAATAGATCCGAAAGATCAGCTGATTCTGGAGAAGTGGATTGAGGAGTTGCGGCACAACTGAGATTTCCGGGCGCCGCACGCCCCACTGGCCTCAATTGGGGAAAGACCCTAGTCACAGTTCAGGTATTCCTTGTATTGCTTCACCATCTTCGCGGCAACATACTTCCCTCTAACATACATACCCCATTGAAAGTTACGTGACCAGGGGACGCTCTTCCTCCGAGGGGCGTCCCTCTTCCAGCCGATTATCGCTTGACTTGAATGCGCAGCCAGGGGAGCGAACATGAATGAAAACGAACACCTTGACCATCGCCATTTGGGGGATTTGCTGCACCGCGCGAAGCGGCTCTTGATTCCAATGTCCCCTATCCAGCAAAACAAATGGGTCGCTACGAGTCCGCTCGCTCGGGAAATTTGCGTAGTTCTCGCTACGCACCCGGAGTATTACGCCGAGTTCCGCTCTCTCATCGGCGGGCTTTTTCCTGAGCCAACGAGTAAGTCGGCCGAATAGCCTTCTGACGCCCTCGATGCCCGACCGCAGCCCATAACCGATCACCGCTTAATCGAAATCACTCCCACCCGAACCGACCGCGGCCCTACGAACGAAGTCATTCTGCTGCTTCCGGCGGTTCTTTGTGGCGGCAGCGTTGCAGCAGAAGGAATTGCGTAGTTCCGATCTTCTGTCACTTTGCCGCAGCCGCACCTGCGATTTTGTATTGTCCGGTGCAGGTGTACTCCAAACCGCCATCGGCGGTGCCGGTTGTCTTGCAGGTGCCCGACCCCTCAATGCCCTTCATCTTCCCGGTGCCGCCTATAATCTGATACTTATTCTCGCCTGCCTGAAATGCGCTATCTCTCATCGTCCCAGTGGCTTGGTAGGTGTAGAAAATCTTGTCACCGTTGTCAAACGTTTCGACGTAGACGCCCGACACTTTACTGTGGTCTTCTGAAACTTCTCCGTGCTCGGAAAAAACACCCTCTTTGCTCGCTGCGCCACCCACTTCACCTTTCGTCGCGCATTTTCCTGACGCCAGCGTAAAGAGATGGCCGATTTGGTCACCGGCAGCGATACTTTGCTGGTTGTCGGGCTTGCCGCACTTGCCGGAGGAAATGAGTTTCGTTTGCGCAGGGGTCATCGCCACAAAAAAGGTAAATGCCGCAAAACCGCACAGAATCTTAAATTTCATTTTTGAATTCTCCATATCGAAAGTCGAAGCCGTCCCTTACTTTTTTCGAGGGCCTTGGGCGGCTGAGGAAACCAATTGGATATGAATTTCAAACCCGAACGATGCTATTGCCATTCACAATTTCGCGTCTGTTCAACTTCGTACACTCTAAAAATCAGGGAATGACAGCCAGAAAGCTTGTCCGAAATCATCGCGTTTGGGAGTAACTTCCCCAGTTTCTCTTTCCGCGTTTGCTCTCCCGGACGCATCGTATCTTGCTTAATCCAGTTCCATGGCTCTCTGACATTGACGATATGCCTGGTGGGCTCCTGATAAATCTCTACCTCCGCCTGTCTGACCGTTTTGTCCGTGTCAGATTCCCATCCTGCACCCACCAATCGGTTCAACCCGCGCGGCACAGCCTCATAAAGCGATCCCGCATATACGGTGGCCTCATGGACCGCATCGCGGGAGTCCCTCAACCCTAGAACACATTTTTCAATCGACATTCAGGACTCAGGGTGCAGGACTGGCAGAGGCAGGAGACTTGCTCTCGCTCGTTTTCCACAAATTCAAAAACTGCTGGGCTGTAGCCGGACCATGTCCCGCGTAATGATTGTTTGCAAACGCAAAAAGTTTCCGAATTTGCTTGTTCAACACCAGTTCCCTCAAAACATCGACCCAATGCTTGAGATCGCTTTTCCGGTCAACCACTGTCTTATCCCACAACTTTGTGATCTTCTCTGTTCCGTGTCGGTCGCCAAGCCAGCGGACATAGAGAAAATCGGCTGTCACCAAATCGAACTTTTCCCTAATTTCCCACGGTCGGGGCATGAAGGAGGTGTCCGTTAATGCCAGAGCAACGTTCGACTCGCGGAGCAGATCGGTGAACCGCTTATCAAGCCATGTCCTATTCCGGATCTCCACCGCGAATCGTACCGTGCGTAAATCCTTCACCCGGTTCAGAAAGAACCGCAGCCGCGCCATGAACTCATCTGCCTGAATTTCGTACTTGTTGAACCACGGGAATTGCAGCAACAGTGGCCCTAATTTCTGGTCGAGGATTCCCATTCGCTCCACGAATTCATCAAATTCCGCTTCGCAATCCTTCAACAGCTTTTCATGGGTTACGATCTTCGGGACCTTGGCAGCGAAGACAAAATCAGGCGGCGTTTTCTCGTACCAACCAGCGACGGCGGAAGCGGACGGGGTGCGGTAATAAGTGCTGTCAACCTCAACCGTCTGGAACCGCGTGGCGTAGTAGGTCAAATAATTGGCAGGCTTCATTCCAACCGGGTAGAACGCTCCGGGCCATCCGGCAGCAGTGAAGGCCGATGTACCGAGAAACAGCCCCGGCTCAGAGTATGGTCGCTCGATTTTGAGCGAATTTGCCCTGGTTCGAGCCTCCCCAGGCTTGCCCATTTCAAAGAGAGTGGCTTGTCGGGTAGGCTCGACCTTGGGGCGTCTCGCGGTCACGGGCGAGATTATACAGTGAAGCAGGCAGGTTGCTTCGACACTCCGGCCAAACCTGGTAGATCTCTAACATCGACCTCAACAAGGGAAAGGGAGGTAGCGGTGGGACTTGAACCCACTAAGACTGGTCTTCTATAACCACAAGCGCAGCTTGGCCGCTTCCGGGGCCGTTCGAGCTCGGCGCCCTGGAAGCTTGTTGAGCGGAAGTTGCGGTGAAACCTGGACATACGAAGACAGGTTCGGAGGCGAAGCAGCGATTGCTGATGAGTGGGAACTCACGTAGAATAAGAGGTCTTTAGGGAGGACGTACTTTAGTGTTAACGATTCGTTTGGCCAGAATTGGCAAAAAGAAGAAACCGTTTTATCGCGTGGTGGTCATTGAGCGGACCCGCGCCCGGGACGGGCGTGTGCGCGAAGCCGTCGGGACTTACGATCCACTGAAAAAGCCCGCGGAGATCAAGTTGGACTCCGATCGCATCAAATATTGGCTTGGCGTAGGGGCACAGCCGAGCGATACTGTGCGGAGTTTTCTCAAGCAGCAAAAAATAGCTTAGTTTTGGCTCAAGCTCAGCTCTCTTGCTCATGTCCAGGTCTTAAACTCGCTGGCACTCCTTTGGGCGGCGGAGGGGTCAGGCGAATTACTACGTCGATTGGACGCGGAAGCGGGGGCCCAGATGAAGGAGCTAGTTGAGGAGATTGCCAAAGCTCTGGTGGATCATCCGGAGGGGGTGCAAGTGAACGCAGTCGATGGCTCGCAGGTGACCGTTCTTGAGCTGCGGGTTCATCCGGAAGATCTGGGCAAGGTGATCGGGCGCCAGGGGCGCACGGCCAAAGCCATTCGGACCCTCCTGGGCGCAGCCGGAATGAAGCTGCGCAAGCGCTTCACGCTTGAGATACTCGAGGATTGAAACCTTCCGCCAGAGAGCAAGGCTGGGTCGAGGTGGCGCGCATCCTTCGTCCGCGCGGCAACAAGGGCGAAGTTCTGGCCGAGCTTTTCACTGATTTTCCCGCCCGGCTTTCCGCCCGCCTGCAGATTTTCCTGCGCCAATCCGAAGACGAACCGCGATCGATCGGCTTGCAGAATTTCTGGGTGGACCGCAATCACCCGGAACATGGGATTTTTCACTTTGAAGGATGCGCTTCGATTGACGCCGCCGAGAAATTCCGCGGGCTCGAAGTTTTGATTCCGATTGCGGACCGGGTGAAACTTCCTGCCGGCCAGTTTTTCGTCAGCGACCTGATTGGCTGCTCCCTGTTTGAAAATCCCGTGGCGGAAACGAAACTCTCTTCTCCCGCATGTGCCATAGAAGAGGCACCCCGCGTGATCGGGACCGTGCGGGATGTTTTCTTCCCGGGCGAAGGCACCCGAGGCACGCCGTTGTTGCAGGTGGAGACTCAGGCGGGCGAGCTGCTGGTGCCGCTGGCGGAGGATATCTGCCGGCGCATTGATGTTGCCGCCCGGCGCATTGATGTTACGCTGCCAGAAGGCTTGAGCGAGCTGAACACAGGCGAATCACGTGCGCTTTGACCTGATCACCATTTTCCCCGAGTTTTTTGCCGGCCCGCTGGACCATGGCATCGTGCGGCGCGCAAGGGCGGCCGGGATAGTCGAGGTTGGTGTGCAGGATTTGCGTGAATTCACGCGTGACCGGCACAAGACCGTGGATGACCGGCCGTTTGGCGGGGGCGAGGGAATGGTATTGAAGCCGGAGCCGTTGTTTGAGGCGGTGGAAAAATTGCTGGGGCAACCGATGGGCGATTCCGCCGGGCAGTCCCCGCTCCCCTCCCTGACGGCGGTGGTGCTGCTGTCCGCCTCTGGCAAACTATTTACACAAGCGACTGCGCGACGCCTGGCCAAGCTGGAGCGAATTGTTTTGCTTTGCGGGCGCTATGAGGGCGTCGACGAACGAGTCGCCGAACACCTGGCGACGGAAGAAATTTCCGTTGGCGATTATGTTTTGAGCGGCGGAGAATTACCCGCGGCAGTGGTGCTGGACGCGGTGACCCGGCTTCTGCCCGGAGCGGTCGGAAATGAAGCTTCCACCCTGAACGAGTCCTTCGGCAGGCTCGATGAAGGCGAATCGACTTCGCTCGCGGGCAATCGACATCGCGGCAAAGCCAGGCTTCTGCTGGACTACCCGCACTACACGCGCCCGGCCGAATATCGGGGCTGGAAGGTGCCGGAGGTGTTGATTGGCGGGCATCACGCCGAAGTGGCCAAATGGCGCGCCCAGCAGGCCGCGGAGAAGACCCGGCGAAACCGACCCGACCTTTTGCTATCCTGACGAAATCCCCTCGCCGCGCATCCAAAGAAAGGCAGACCAGAGGGAAATCATGAGCGGAACAAGCGGCGCCCTTGCGGGCGGAGCAGAACTCTCAAAACCGATCGGCATTTATTATGAGCATCCGGACTGGTACCGGCCGTTGTTTGCGGAACTCGACGCGCGCGGCGTGAACTGGGAAAAGATTCACGCGGGCAGCCATTCCTATGATGTGGCCCTCGGCGAACCGGAATATTCATTGTTTTTCAACCGCATGAGCCCTTCGGCGTGGCAGCGCGGCCTGGGGCACGTAATTTTCTACACGCTCAATTACTTGCAGCACCTGGAAGCGCAGGGCGTCCGGGTGGTGAACGGGTCGCGGGCGTTCACGCATGAAACTTCGAAGGCACTGCAACTTACCCTGCTCGAATCGCTGGGACTCGCGTACCCGAAGGCGCTCGTAATCAATCATCCCTCGCAGGCGCTCGGGGCCGCGGAGAAAATCGGCTACCCGCTGGTGGTGAAGCCAAACATTGGCGGCAGCGGCGCGGGAATTATCCGCTTCGACCGGCCCGAGCAACTGAAGAGCGCCGTTGAGGGAAACGAGCTCTACTTCGGAATCGACCAGGTCGCCCTGGTTCAGGAATTTTTCCCCGCGCGGGACAGCGTGATCACTCGCGTCGAAGTGCTGGGCGGAAAGTTCCTTTACGCCATCCAGATCCACACTACGGGCGATACCTTCAATTTGTGTCCTGCCGATATCTGCCAGAGTACCCGGGGAGAAGAGCTGGCGCGCCCCGCTTGCCCGATCGATGCTCCGAAGAATGGGCTTCAGGTCGAAGGGTACGCTCCCCCGCGCCAGGTGGTTCAGGATGTGGAGCGGATCATGAATGGAGCGGGCATCGAAGTCGGCGGGATCGAGTACGTCATCGACGATCGTGATGGGCGGCTCCTCTACTACGATATCAACGCGCTTTCAAATTTTGTTGCCGACCCGGAACGCATCGTGGGCTTTAATCCGTACCGGCGGCTGGCCGATTACCTGATTGCCGAAGCCGAAGCGCACGAAGCCAGGCTGGCCGAGCCAGCCGTCCGAACGGGAAAGGCCGGGTGAACGGGCCATGCGCTACGGATACTGGATGCCGGTTTTCGGCGGGTGGCTGCGCAATATCGAAGATGAGCACATGGAAGCGAGCTGGAGCTACGTCAAGAAGTTGACCGAGCGCAGCGAAGTGCTCGGCTACGACCTCACACTGATCGCCGAACTGAACCTCAACGACATCAAGGGACCGCAAGCGCCTTCGCTGGACGCCTGGTCTACGGCCGCGGCGCTGGCAGCGGTCACAGAAAAAATTGAACTGATGGTGGCTGTGCGTCCCACCTTCCATCTTCCCGCGCTATTGGCCAAGCAAGCGGCGAACATTGACAACATCAGCGGTGGGCGGCTTTCGTTGAATGTGGTTTCCTCTTGGTGGGCGGAAGAGGCGCGGAAATACGGCGTTGGGTTCGAGCAACATGATGACCGCTATGCACGCACCAGCGAGTGGCTGGATGTGCTGAACGGCGCGTGGACTCAGGATAATTTTTCCTACGCGGGAAAGTATTACCGCGTGGATCAGAATCTGCTGGAACCGAAACCCATTCGCCGACCGAGGCCAGTGATTTATGCGGGCGGCGAATCGGAGGCGGCCAAGCAGCTGATTGCGGAGAAGTGCGACGCCTACGTGATGCATGGCGATTCGCCCGATAAAATCCAGGCGAGAATCACGGATCTCCGGCAACGGCGGGAACGCCTCGAACTGCCGCCGATGCAGTACGGCATGGCGGCGTACGCGATTGTGCGCGAGACGGAGCGGGAAGCGCAGCAAGAGCTGCGGCGCATTACCGACGTGAAGCAAAGCGCGGCGGGTTATGCGAACTACCAGCAATGGCTGGCCAATACGCAACTCGAGCAGCGCGTTTCGCTCGAGGAGTATTCGGTTTCAAACCGCGGCCTGCGCTCCGGCCTTGTCGGCACGCCGGAACAAGTGGCGGAACGCGTGGCCGAGTTCGAGCGGGCCGGAGCAAACCTACTACTGCTGCAATTCAGTCCGCAACTTGAAGAAATGGAGCGGTTTGCGGCCACGGTGATGCGGCGCCAGCTTCCAACCGTGGCGCGGGCGTGACCTGTTCGCGATTTTTCGAGAGAAGCCAAAACTGCTAGGAAAACTTTCGTCGTTTGTCTATAATTGATGTTTCACCGAGAACTGCTGGCCCCGCCTGAGTGGGTCTAGAGGAAATAGCGAAAATGAATCCGGTCATTCGTAAATTGCATGAAGCGCAGTTGCGCAAAGATCTTCCTGAGTTCCGCGCCGGCGACACGATCAAGGTGCACGTGCGTCTGATGGAAGGCGAAGGCGAAAAGGTCAAGGAACGCATCCAGACGTTTGAGGGCGTGGTAATTTCAAAAAAGGGCCGCGCGAGCAGCGCCAGCTTTACCGTTCGCCGCGTGAGCTTCGGCGTCGGCATCGAGCGCATCTTCCCGCTCCATTCGCCCTCGATTTCTTCGATCGACGTCGTCGGCAAGGGCAACGTCCGCCGCTCGCGCCTCTATTACCTGCGCAACCTCCGCGGCAAGGCCGCCCGCATCAAGCGCGCCGCGCGTGAGGAAGCTCCAACGCCGGCTGCCGCCGCCAAAGCCTGAGCTCACCAGCAGGAAATTTCCGATGGGACAAGCATCTGCTTGTCCCTTTTTCGTTTTTGGGTGCTAGAATTCGGGTCAGACGACACGAATATGGCGCGACTCTGCTCTTCCCGTTTCGAGCGAGCGGCGCGCCGGCTCGGGTGGACTCAGATTGCGGGTCTGGACGAAGCCGGGCGCGGCGCGCTGTTTGGACCCGTGGTGGCTGCGGCGGTAATTCTTAACCCGAAGCGGCGCATTGTGGGGCTCGACGACTCCAAAAAACTGCTTCCCGAGCGGCGAGCGGAGCTGTCGGTGCGGATTCGCGAATTCGCACTCTCCTGGGCCGTTGCGGAAGTGGACGCACAGCGCATCGACGCGTGGAATATCTACGAAGCCAGCCGGCAGGCCATGCAGGCGGCGCTCGAACTCCTCCCTGTTCAGCCTGACTACCTGTTGATTGATGCGATGCGGCTCGACGTCGTGATCGAGCAGAAATCCCTGATCAAGGGCGACGCGCGCAGCGTCTCTGTCGCAGCCGCTTCCATCCTGGCCAAGACGCACCGCGACGCCTCGATGGAAAAATGGGACGCGGTTTATCCCCAATATGGGCTGGCGCGGCATAAGGGTTATGCCACACCCGATCACCTGGAGGCGCTTCGCCAGCATGGTCCCTCTCCGCTCCACCGCCGCTCGTTCGCCCCGGTCCGCGAAGCGGGATGCTGGGCCGCGGGAGCCGTGCAAGAGGCGCTGCCGCTCGGGATCTGGCCCGCCCGTTCGTAATTCGATCTTCGCTATTTATTCTCCGCGGGTATCGTATCCGCCACGGGGATAACTGCCTGTTCACACCGGTGTGCTGTTTCGTTGACGCCCCCAGAGTGGGGGCGTAGCTTGAGAAAAGTAGGGTTGCATGGTCCCAGTACCTGCAACAATTTGAGGAGAAAGTTGCCGTCAGCTTCTGATGGGGAAGCTGTCGTCTTTTGGCATGGCCTACAATAAGAGCAAATACGTCGAAGCCGCGCAGAAGCTGCTGAACCAGGGCAAAGTAGCGCAGGCAATCGCCGAGTATCAGCAAATTCTGAAATACGAGCCGCGCGACCAGGTCACGCTGATGACCATCGGCGAGCTCTATATCCGCCAGGGCGAAACCTTTCAAGCCATCGAATATTTTGAACGGCTGGCGCAGCTGTTTGTCAGCGACGGATTCCTGACCAAAGCAATCGCCGTCTACAAAAGGATTTCGAAACTCGCGCCGGAAGAGGTGCGCCCGCTCGAGAAACTCGCGGACTTGTATGTGCAGCAGGGTGTGATGAGCGAGGCCCGGCCGCTGTTTCTCCAGCTTGCCGAACTCCATCTGAAGACCGGCAAGCAGCCGGAAGCGATTGCGCTTCTGAAGAAACTGCTTTTGGCGGAACCCGACAATCTGCGGATTCAGATCCGGCTGGCGGACTTGTACCAGGCGATGGGGCAGTCGGCGGAAGCGCTGGAGGGGTACGTTTCGGCGGCGCAGCGCGCGCTGGCCCGAGGCGACCAGGCGGAATGTGAACGGCTGGCAGACCGGGCGTTGCAGATCAATTCAAAGAGCCTGGACGCGCTGATTGTGAAGGCGCGCAGCTATTCCTCGGCGGGTAATACGACGAAGGCTGCGGAAATCCTGGAGCGCGTTCCGGATCTCGACAAGGGCGGCGAACCGGCAGAACTGCTGCTGGACCTCTACCTGAAGGCAGGGAAATGGGACGAAGCCACGGCGCTCGGGCTGCGGATTTTCTCCAATGACGAGAAAAATTTCACGGCCGCGCAAAAGGTGACCGAAGGCCTGCTCGAATCCGGGCAGGGCGAGCGGGCCATGAGCCTGCTCTCCCGCATTCGGATTCCGATGATTGACGCGGGGGAGCACGATGGTGTGGCGCACCTGCTGCAAAACCTGGCGACCCGGCTGCCGGGGAGGCTCGAACCTCTGGAATGGCTGGTGGACACTTTCGGCCGCACGAGCGATTCGTTCCGTTTGCCCGATGCCCTGGCCAATCTGGGTGACGCGCTGCTGGCTGGCGGGAAGGCGGAGAGGGCCAAGGAAATATTCGAGCAGCTGGTTGACCGTGATCCAGAAAACGATTCGGCCAAGCGCAAATTAAATGAAGTGCTCCGCAAGATGGGCGTGATGCCGGTAGAGCCCAGTGCCTTGCCTGAGCCTTCTGTCATCGCCGAGAACCTTCAGGCAGAGCTCCCCCAGGCGCCAGCGGCGAGGGTCCGCGGAGGGCTGCACGACGACGCACCGAACGTGGATGCGAAGTCCACCGCTCCGGCCAGGTCAGCGCTTGCAGAACAGGAACTCGACGAGGAGACCCAGAAATTTATTGCGCAATCGTTGACGGACGTGGACCTGTTCGCCAGTTACGGCTTGACGCAGAAAGCCATTGGGCTGCTCGAAGCGATTCTGCGCCGCGCGCCGATGCACACGCCGACACTCGAGAAGTTGCTCGATTTCGTGCTGGGTGCGGGAGACGACCGGCGCACGGCGGAGCTGGCGGCGCAGTTGGAGCACATCCATGCGGGCCGCGGCGACACGCGCAGCAGCGAGCGTTTTGGCGAACTGCGGCGACGCTTCCAGCGCGCAGCGGGCTTGAGCGACGATGAAATTGCCGCCGCAGTGGCGGCGGCGATGCCTCAACCGGTGGATGTCCAGCCGGTTGGCCAGACGGAAAAAACTCCTTTGGAAGAAGCCTCCGTGGTTCGGGCGAGCAAAACGGCGCTTGAAATTGATGCCGTGCCTGTTGAAGCCGGTCCGCTTGCCCCCGCGCCCATACCACAGATTGCAGCGGAGCTCCCCGGGATTGAAATTACCAAGCCGCCGGAAGTAACCGCGGCGCCAGCCGCCGCCGAATCCGCCGCCGAGGAAGTGGACCTTTCCGCGGAGTGGGCTTCGCTGCTTGAAGAAACCAGAGAGCCCCAAGCCCCGCTCGAAGGACATTCTGCTGGCCAGGGCGTGCCGGCGGAAGCGGCGTCAGAAGAAGGCGACCTGGCGTCTTCGTTCCTGGAGCAGGCGATGTCGATGAAGAAATCGCCGCCGGCCAAGCCCGAAAAAGTTGAACTGCCCGAATTCGAAGTGCCTGCTGACTCCCCGATGGCCGAAGAAGCCTCGATCCCGGTCGAGGAAATTCCTGCTGAACTCAGGGCGGCGGACGAGCGCGCGACCCTGGCCGACGAGGTATTGAAGCGGCACAAAGAGCTTCTGCCGGAAGCGGAGTTGACGCCGCCTGCTTCAGAGGAACATCCGGGAGTGGCGGCCGAGGGACAGGAGCCGACGCTCGATCTGCCCGCGAACACCGTTCCTGAAAAAACTGCGCCCGAGCCGGACCTCGATCTGGATCAGGATTTCGAGCTGGTGCTCGATGCCGAGCCAATCGTGCCTGCGCACGAGATGTTGTCGAAGGTTCCCCTCGCTCCCCGGGAAACGCCAGCGCCGCACAAAGTAGAGGCCAGCGGGCCCGCGAATGGACAGTCCCTGACGACCGACGATTTTCTGACCGATCTGGCGAAGGAAATGGACGAATTGGGCCTGGGCGAGCTGACGCGGCCCGTAGGGCACGCGCCGGAAGAGAAGGCGCCTTCATCCGCGCGCGCAGCGGGGGGAGAGAAGTCAGCCGGCACGGGCGGAGAGTCGGGACCGCTGAAGGAAGTCTTTGACGAATTCCGCGCGGAACTTGGCGAAATGGGCGCCGAGGATGAGGATTTAGAGACGCACTATAACCTGGGGATTGCCTTTCGCGAAATGGGCTTGCTCGAAGAGGCCATCGGCGAGTTTCAGAAGGTGGCGCAGGCCACCGACCGGGGCAAGGCGTTTCGTTATGCCATGCAGTGCTGCACCCTGCTTGGCTTGGCATTCATGGAAAAAGGCCAGCCGGCTATCGCGGCCATCTGGTATGAACGGGCGCTGCTGACGCCGGGGATGGACACGGAAAGTAAACTGGCATTGCGGTATGATTTGGGTGTGGCCCAGGAGTCGGCGGGCGAACTGGACGCGGCACTCAAGAGCTTCTCCCAGGTATACGCGATCAACATTGATTACCGCGACGTGGCAGAACGCATTCATTCGCTCGAAAAGCCGGCTCGCTGAACGCCCGATCAACCACAACAAAGGCCTACTGGTACCCGATGAATCGAATTTTGCGCGCGATGACCGTCGTGCTGTTGTTTGAGCTAGGCGCGCTGCTGCTCTATCTGCCGTGGTCCGCGTTCTGGGAGCAGAATTATTTCCTCAGCCACTATCCCTGGATGATGCACTTCGCCCTGCACCCCGCGACACGGGGGATTGTAAGCGGGATCGGCGTCCTGGATATTTTTGTCGGGTTCGGGTTCTTCAATTCGCGTCCGGTGCCAGCCCGTGTGCCCCCTCCCTCGAACCCCTAAACCGTTGCTGTGCTACGTGACCGATCGCCGGAGCCTGGCGGGCGCACCCGGCCTTGCCAGAACACTTCTGCTCGAGAAAATAACGCAAGCCGCGACGGGCGGTGTCGATTGGATCCAAATCCGGGAGCCCGACCTGTCCGGCCGGGAATTGGCGGAACTGGCCGGCGAAGCGATCCGGTGCGCGGCCGCCGGCGCCGCGATTGTTATTAATGACCGGTTAGATGTGGCGTGTGCCGCGGGAGCGCGTGGCGTGCATTTGGGCGAGCGAAGCCTGCCTCCACGAGAAGCAGGACGACTCGTGAGCCTGCGCTCTGCGCCGGGGAGTTTTCTCGTGGGAGCCTCCGCCCACTCGCTAGAAAGCGGGATGCTGGCGGAGGAAGGAAGCGCCGATTATGTGATTTTTGGACCGGTGTACCGGACGCCGTCCAAAGCAGCTTTTGGAGAACCTCAGGGAGTGCGGCGACTTGAGGAGGTCTGCCGACGATTGAGGATTCCGGTGCTGGCGATCGGCGGAATCACGCTCGTAAACGCGGGGGAATGTCTGGCGGCGGGCGCTGCGGGAATTGCGGCCATTCGCTTATTTCAGGACGCGACGGATCTGGGCGCTGTCGTGGCGGAGTTAGGAAAGGTTTCCTAGCGGTTCCGGGGAGTCTCGGGACAGCCGGGGATTTCACGAGGAGATGAGCCGGCGGAGCAGGCGAATTTGTCCGGCATGGTAGATGTCGTGAAACGCGACGCCGTAGAGCGAAGCGAGCAGTTTCTTCGCCCGCGGAGTTTCCAGGACGCGGCGAACGGCCGATTCGAGCGCCTGGTGTTCAGACTCGAGCAGAGCCAGATCAGCACGCCAAGCCGCTTCGGTCGCCTTCCCTTTTTCCGGCTTCCGGAAGAAATTGCTCCCTTTGAGAGGGAATGAACCGCGCTTCCCGCCTTCGATCCGGCGGCGAACAGTGTATTTCCAATAAGCGCAGTGCAACGTGAGTTCCCAGATGTTGTGGCGACCTGGAGCGGGACGCCGGGCAGCCTGGCTGGCGGTGACGCCTTTAAGTGACTGGCGCAGATTCGGGCCGTGCCAGGTCTTGCGGGCGTAGCCTTCAGCCAGTAGCCGATCGATCAAGTCATCCGTTTTCATTTGGGCTCCGGAAAACTGCAGGAGAAGCTTATTACGCCAGCCAGCCCCCGTCCAAGCATCACGGATTATCTGCAGCCATTGCTTCCTGGTGCCAGACAGGAGCTTGGAAGAGGCGAGGTGCCAAAGAATTACAGATGCAAATAATTAGCATGAAGAATAGGACTGGGTTAGTCTTATTTCAGGCAATGAGTTATCGCCCGTGAAGAAACCACAGCATTTAATATCAGACTGTTCGGGTCGTATGCGGCTCCGCCGGGGACACTCTTCTGGATACTCACGAATGGGATTGTGCGAGAGGGTATGCCGGTCTGGTCTAAATTGCCGGAGCCCGTACGGTGGCAACTGACGAGCTTTATCAAATCCCTGGGGCCAGTCGAATCAACAGAGAATAAAACCGCCGGCAGACCCTAGTTCTGGGATCGCGATGGCTTGAGAGCGTCGTTGAGGACGACCGCCAGCCGTATGCCAGCTAGGGCGATCTGTTTTTCAACGACAGGCGCGGCAGCGTCCTGGTAGATTGCTCCGATCGAAAAATGGAGGTTGAACATCCGCTCGCCGACGTTGTTGTCGTCCGTGCAGGAATGAACGGGCACCGGCGGCTCGATCGGGTCGTTGGGCACCAGGTTTCTGTAGACGACGGATTCGGCCAGATCGTGGCTTTCCCACGCCCAATCGTCCACATGAACCCCGGCTTTCATCCACGCTTCAGCTTGCGGGCCGAATGACTGGTCCAGGAATTCCGCGAACTCGCCGGGGTCCGCGCCCTCCATAGCGCGTTCGACAATCGCGGTGTCCCACACGGAATGAAGATTGGGGCTGTAGGAGTGATTGTGTTCGCGCGGATTGCGGCGGAAGAAGCGGACCGGGACACAGTTGCCGCCCAGGTCGTTGTCTGTCGAGGCGTGCAGAGGCATGTGCAAGTCCCCCACGAAATGGATGACGTAGCGCGCCGCATCCGCCCGCTTGCGCGGATCGGCTTCGGGATCTTTGAGGATGGCAAGCTGTTCCCGGATGGCTTGGGTGACGCAGCCGGAATCACCGCAGAAGCTTCCGAGGGGCCCACGGGTAACCACCCCGCGGGGAATGTCAATGTAGTGCCAGGGGCCATTTTTGAGCGTGTTGCGGACGTCGTCGGGCCAGGTCGAGCTGTCGGCGAGGAGGCTGCCCGGGAAGGGGCCGCAATAGCGTTTCAGTTGAGGGTCGACGGGATTGTCCTTGAGCAGTGTTTCAAGCAGTTGCCGGACTTCCGGGCTGAGATGCTTTTCCGCAATCAGTGCGACGGTCTGGTGGCCCTTGCATCCCCATGCAAGCAGGGGAGAAGCAACAAACAGCGCGGCAGAGAGTGAGAGACCGGCGAACCTCAGGCCGATGAAGCGAGCGCTCATGGAGTGTTCCTTGGTTTGAGTCGACGAAAATGGCTACGCACTGAGCCAGCGCGCGATGGGTTTCAGCGATTCGACGTGGTCGCAAATCACGCGCAGAGCCGCCGTCAGGGGAATGGCGAGGATCAGCCCCATCCCTCCCCAGACCCAGCCCCAGAAAAGAAGCGCCACGGTAATCGCCACAGCATTCAGACGCACCTGGCGGCCAACAAGTTGCGGGGCGATCAGATTTTGCGCGATCACATGGATGCCGGTGAGCACGGCGGCAATGATCCAGAAATGGCTGACAGATTTCCATTTGACGACTGCCAGCAGGAAACCGGGGAACCAGGCGAGGACGGCGCCCAAATAAGGAACCATGTTGAGCAAACCGGAAGTGATACCCGCGAGGACGGGATAGTCGAGGCCAAGAATCAGGAAGAAAATGCTGCTCAACGCGATCACCACCAGGGTGACCACGGACATTCCGATCAGGTAGTCGCGCAGGACGTCGCGCAGGTCTTCGAGCGTTTCCTTCACCTGATTGCGGCGGCTCACCGGAAAAAGTTGCAGCGTGCCATGCCAGACTTCGCGTTTTTGAGCGAGCATGAAGAAAACCAGGAACGGAACGAAGGTGGCCTCGAGCACGAGAGCATAGAGGGAGCCGATGCCGCGGACCACCAGATTGCGGACCGCGCCGGTGTCCTCGCGGGGAACAATCAGTTTTGGCGCTTCGCCTGAACTCGTCAGATCATTGACGCTGCCTTCCAAGCCGTTGATTTTTCCCTGAACTGCACCGGTGGCGTTCCGCAGAATGTCCCTGTATTTGGGCCAATCAGCGGCGAAGTCGGAGGTGCGAAGCCAGAGGGTGTAACCCGCGGCAATCAGAACCAGAATCAGGAGCAGGACGAGAACGAGAGCCCCAATTGTGCGGGGAATGCGAAAGCGCTCCAGGAATTCAACAGCCGGGTCCAGAAAATAGGCGATGAGGACAGAGAGCAGCAGGGTGATGACGACCCCGGCGGCGTAGTAGAAAAACAACAGGATGATCGCCGCCGCGATGAGCCGCAGGCTGAAATTGGAGCCGGAGATGCGGAAAACAGTTGTCTGCGGGGTTTCCGTACTGGACACCGAGCGCTCCTCTTCCAGACACGTTAGCACAACTAGAGGCTATCCTGACGGGGCGGCACAGAAATGTCACGAAGTGCCAAGCGAAAATTCATTGCGGGGCGGCGCATTGAAGGCTGAGGCAACAGGTGAGGGGCGGAGGGATGGAGTTCAGGGCATGTGCTAGACTGCGTCGAGGCTAGCCACCGGAGTCAGCCGCAAAACACGAATGGCGAAAGAACTATTTGGCACGGACGGAATGCGCGGCGTTCCCGGGACTTCCCCGCTGGACGATCAGACCCTCTACGCCACGGGGCGGGCGATCGGCGCCTATCTGAGGAGAGAGTTTCACTCTGCGCACGCGCTCGTCGGAATGGATACGCGCGAATCCGGCCCTCATATCGCGCAATTGCTGACCGCAGGATTAGAGGCGGGTGGGGCGAGCGCGGAATTCGCAGGCGTGATCACCACGCCGGGTGTGGCGTGCCTGGTGCGAGAAAATGATTTTCAGGCAGGCGTGGTGATTTCCGCTTCGCACAATCCCTATCACGACAACGGGGTAAAGCTCTTTTCACACGCCGGGATGAAATTTCCCGACGCGGTCGAGGAGGAACTGGAAGCCAGGATATTCAAGCTGCGCGGGGAGGACGTGCCGCGACAGCGGCCCAGATTGACGGCGCGTCACCATTTGCATGTGGAGTACCTGGATTTTCTGCGGAGCCGGGTGATTTCAGGCGCAAGTCTGGCGGGCCAGCGGCTCGTGCTGGATTGTGCCAACGGTGCCGCTTACGAGTTGGGGCCGGAGCTGTTCAGAAGCCTGGGCGCCGACGTGGTGGCAATGGGAGTCTACCCGGACGGACGGAACATCAATGCCGGATGCGGCTCTCTGCACCTCGAGAGTCTGCAGAAGCGGGTGGTTGCTGAAGGCGCTGAGCTCGGCGTGGCCTTTGATGGGGATGCGGATCGCGCCCTGTTTGTGTGCGCCAACGGTCAGGTGATCAATGGTGACGGGGTGCTGCTCGTGGTCGGGCGTTATCTGAAGGCACAGAAGCAATTGAATCAGGATCGCGTGGTGGCAACCTCGATGTCAAACCTGGGCCTCGAGCGGGTGTTGGGGCAGGAGGGGATTAGGCTGGTGCGAGCCGCGGTCGGCGACCGTTACGTGCTGGAGGAGATGCTGAAGTCGGGAACGAACCTCGGTGGCGAACAGTCCGGCCACATTATCTTTCTGGACGACAGCCCGGCGGGAGACGGATTGCTGACCGCAGTCAAGATCGCCTCGCTCGTGGCCTTGCGAGGCCCCTTGGAGAAACTGGCGGCGGGCCTGAAGGATTACCCGCAGATCATTCTGAACGTGAAGGTGAAGAGGAAGCCTCCGATGGAGTCGCTGCCGGATGTGTCCCGGGCCCTTGGCGAAGCGCAAAAGGCGCTGGGCGAGAACGGGCGCGTGGTGCTGCGCTACTCGGGGACCGAACCGCTGGCCCGGGTGATGGTGGAGGCGGAACATCCCGAAGACGTGAAGCGGTATTCAGAGTCCATCGCGAACGCGCTGCGCGCCGCCATCGGCGCCTGACCCGCGTTTCCTCTGCCTGCAAGAAATTGGTGAGCCTCCGTTCGAAGCAGGATGGCACTGGAGGCCACCCATGAGAACAACAATTGCTTCCCTGCTCGGACGGTTCCGCACTCTGCCCGCGTCAGTCCGAACTCTGTTTCTGCTATTCTCCCTTTCGGTTGGATGGCTGCTGGTGTCCTGGATGGCGCGGCCTGGGGCTCGTATGGGCCAGAGAGGTTTACAGGAGAAGGCAGCGATTGCCCCCATTCCATCCCCCGCCGAACCGGATGCGGATCTAAAAGCGCAGTGGGAACGCGTCAAACAATCACAGAAAACGATGAGTCCACGGGCGCCGTCAGGGGAGCGTGAAACTGCCGGTCTGGCCGTGGACGACCCGGGGTACACAACGCCTGTGATCGCCCACGCGGCGGAACTGGCTGTCCTGACAACAGAGTTCGCACATTCAAGGTCTACGCTCGAAGAGATTCTCGTGCGCCACCATGGCTATCTGGCGAAGCTGCGGATGGTCGGCCAGCCCGCTGCGAGCACGTTGACGGCGACTCTTCGCGTTCCTTCGTCTGAATTTACTCTGGCGGTCAATGACTTGAAGACCCTGGGCAGGGTTGAGCGGGAAGAGCAGACCGCGGACGAGGTCACCGAGCGGCGTGCTGATGTCCTTGCCCGGCTGGTCAACGCGCAGAACACCCTGGAGCGGTTGGAGGGAATGCTCAGGAAGGGCGGGGGAATCCACGATACGGCGGAGGTCGAGCGGCAGCTTCGAAGCGTCAGCGCGGAAATAGTACGGCTCGAGGCGGAGCGCGCGAGCGCCGACCATCAGGTGATCTTTGCCCAGGTGCTTCTCTCCATGCGGGAAGAAGTGAAACCGCCGGGGGAGAGTCTGGCCGAGGAATTTCGAAACGCGGCATCGGCCGGTTTTTCAGATGCCACGAACAGCCTCAGATCGATCGCTCTGTTTCTAATCAGCCGGGGGCCAGTCACATTGCTGTGGGTGGCGCTCGTGTTCTTCCCCGGCCGGTGGGTGTGGAGAAAATGGCATCCCACGATCGGATCCCACCCGGCCATGCCCCAAGGAGCGTCAGGCGGATAGGAGGCCAAACCGGCTCTGGATTCCTAAACTCTGTAGGAAGCCAGCCGAAGTCTGTGAGATTTTGTAGATTTTCTGGAGCCTCCTCCGGCTCCCCAAGCCACCGTCTGATCTAACCTCTTATTTTTCAGTTAATAATGCGAGGTGGTGGATAAGTCGGGTCGGTGGCAAGAGGCGTGCATCTGTTACCGGTAATTCATGAGATTGGCTTCCCGGGGTGGCCGGACATCAACCTCGACTGATGGTCCGGTTATTGGGGGGTCGAATCACTATAAGGGGGGCTTGCACCGGCCCCCTTTTTTATTTGTGTGCCGATTGCCCGCGCCAGAGATTCCTGCCAGAACTTTCCATCGTTCGAGATTCCACGATAAGACTCCGGTCGGTCCGATTGGTTTACCGAGTGGCGGGCCCCAAAAAAATGAGCGGCCGGTGGGGGTGCCGGCCGCTCTGGCGTGGGGGATGGAGGGTACTTAGCTGGAAGATCGGTTGTTTGACTTCGGGGGAGCCGGTTGTTCGACTGCGCTCGCGAGCAGAAGAACAACGCACAGGAGCAAGATCGCTATGATCATTCCGCCCACCCGCTGTCTGACCTAACTCCCAACTACAGTTACGATTCTGCCGATCATGTGTGCAGGCGTCTCTAGGCCGGGAGTTTCAATCGAACCGGTACTTCGCGTTAGGACCAAAGGTACTGTCCCCGAAGCACCGGGCGGCCCGCCGCTCGAGCCACGCGAACGCTCCCGCGAGAAGACGGACAGTCGACGCTGGGCGCTCGTCTACGGTATTCTTTCCTGACCATGCATGATCTGAGTTATTTCCGTGAACATCTGGATGTGTTCGCCGGGATGGCGAAAAAGCGCAATATGACGCTCGATATTGAGGGCTTTCGGGCGCTCGACAAGCAGCGGCGCGAATTGATCACGGAAAATGAAAAGCGCAAAGCCCAACGCAACAAGGCCAGCGACGAAATTGCCCGCTTGCGAAAGGAAAAGCAGAACGCCGACGCGCTGATCCTGGAGATGGGCCAGGTTTCTGACGTCATCAAGCAGACGGACGTCAAAGTGGGTGAGCTGGACGCGCGGCAGACGGAGCTGCTCCTGACGATACCGAATGTCCCTCACACGAGTGTGCCTGTCGGAACAAGCGCCCAAGCGAACAAGGAAGTTCGCCGGTGGGGAACGCCTCCCAAGTTTGATTTTCAGCCAAAACCGCACTGGGAAGCGGGCGAGCGAGCCGGAATACTGGACCTCGAAGCGGCGGCGCGGATTACGGGCGCGAGATTTGCGGTTTACAAGGGTTGGGGAGCGCGTCTCGAGCGGGCGCTGGCCAATTTTTTCCTGGATGTGCACACGCGCGAGCACGGCTACACGGAGATTTTGCCTCCATTCCTGGTGAACACGGCTTCGCTCATGGGTGCCGGGCAGCTGCCTAAATTCGCGGCGGATCTGTTCAAGATAGAGAACACGGATTTCTGGCTGACGCCGACTTCGGAAGTGGAGTTGCACAATCTCTATCGCGGCGCGACCTTGACAGAAGACCAGTTGCCGATTCACTTGACGGCGTGGACGGCTTGCTTCCGTTCGGAAGCTGGCGCGGCCGGAAAAGATACGCGGGGCATCCTGCGGCAGCATCAGTTTCAGAAGGTGGAACTGTTCAAGTTCGCGCATCCCGAGAAAAGCTACGAGGAGCATGAAGCGCTGGTCGGGAACGCGGAAACCATTTTAGAGAAATTGGGGCTGCATTACCGGACCGTGTTGCTCTCGACAGGAGATATGGGATTCGCCTCGGCGAAAACCTATGACCTTGAAGTGTGGTTGCCCTCGAGCAATGAGTTCCGCGAGATTTCTTCTTGTTCAAATTGCGAGGCGTTTCAGGCGCGGCGCGCAGGCATCCGGTTCAAGCCCAAGGGCGGAGGAAAAAGCGAGTTTGTGCACACGCTCAATGGGTCGGGACTGGCGGTTGGGCGCACGTGGATTGCGATTGTAGAGAACTATCAGCAGGCGGATGGTTCCGTCACGATACCGGAAGCACTCCGGCCCTATATGGGAATCGATCGAATTCCCGGGCCAAAATAAGGGTTCCGCTCAAAGTGTGAGGGAGTTTCTATAACCTACTGAATTAACGATACTTATGCCGATTTCTAGCGCCCGGTTGGGCCGATCCGCCCGTTTTTCATGCCACGCAACTTCTTGAATCCACAGCTTTTCGTTTGACTCCCCGGGAGGGCCTGCATACACTCGGCTCAACGCTGCTATGGTGCAAACTGTGTGGTATGCCCGAGCGAGCGGGTCAGAATCCGATGACCTTTATTGCGCGCATTCTACGGTTTCTGTTTTGGGTGCTGATCGTTTCCTGGAGCGTCGCCCTGGTGCGAAGAATCGCGGACAGCTTGGGTCGGGCCGCCGACCGGAGCGAAGCGCCGATGGATGCGCCGAGCGACGCGGTGTCCCGGAAGCTGGTGCGGGATCCGGTATGCGGGATGCACCTCACAGAAGGACTGGCGATTCGTGAACAGAGTGGTGGAGAGCCGGTTTTCTTTTGTTCCGACGAGTGCCGCAACAGGTTTATGGATGAGCCGAGGAAATTCGCGGCCAATGCCTGAACTTCCTTGAACGAGAGCAGTCGAGCACGGCAGCACGCAGGCGAATTCAGACACGAGCAGAGGAAAGGACCGAAGCTGATGGCCACGGTCGCAAAACCCCCCGTTCCAACCCGACCCACGGGTGCTCCACCGATGGTGCCGCGGATTGCCCCGCGCGAGGAACTAAATCCTTTCCGCATCGCGCAGATTCAGTTTGATATCGCGGCGGAGGTGCTGAAGCTCGATCCGGGACTGCGCCAGGTCCTGCGGACTCCGAAACGCATCCTGGAAGTGTCCCTGCCAACGAAGATGGACAACGGGCAGGTGAAGGTGCTGACGGGGTTCCGCGTGCAGCACAACGTTTCGCGGGGCCCGGGCAAGGGTGGCATTCGCTACCACCCCGGCGTGACCCTCGATGAAGTGAAAGCGCTGGCGGCGTGGATGACGTGGAAAACGGCAGTGGTGAATGTGCCGTTTGGCGGCGCAAAGGGCGGCATCATTTGCGACCCGAAGCGGATGTCAAAGAGCGAGCTGGAGCGCATGACGCGGCGATTTGCCAGCGAGATTCTGCCGATCATCGGGCCGGACCAGGATATTCCGGCGCCGGATGTATACACGGATTCGCAGACCATGGCCTGGATCATGGACACGTATTCCATGATGGTGGGGCATACCGTGCCGGGCGTGGTGACAGGCAAGCCGATTTCGATCGGCGGGTCACTGGGGCGCGCGGAGGCAACGGCGCAGGGGCTTGTCTACGTGGTCGAAGAGGCCTGCAAGGTGAAGAAGATTTCGCTGCGCGGCGCGACGGTGGCGATTCAGGGGTTTGGGAACGCCGGCGCCACAGCGGCGCGGCTGCTGGCGGACAAGAAGGCCAAGATTATCGCGCTCAGCGACACCCGCGGCGGAGTGACGAACTCGCGCGGCATCGATCCGACGAAGGCCATTCGCTACAAGGAACGCTCCGGGACCGTGGTGGGGATGCCGGGGGCTTCGCGGGTTTCCAATGACGATTTGTTGACCATGAAATGCGACATCCTGGTGCCGGCAGCGCTCGAAAACGTGATAACCCTGCAAAACGCCGAAGCGGTGAAGGCGCGCATCGTGGCCGAGGCAGCCAATGGCCCGACCACGCCTCACGCGGACGAGATTCTGGCGCGGCGCGGCATCACCGTGTTGCCGGATATTCTGGCCAATGCGGGCGGCGTGACGGTGAGCTACTTCGAGTGGGTGCAGAACCAGGAAGGGCTGCTGTGGGATTCCGACGAAGTGAACGTGCGGCTGCAGAAGATCATGGCGCGGGCGTTCCACGACATGCTCGAGGCCATGCGCAAGCACCACGTGCCGCCCCGGGCCGCAGCAATGAGCGTCGCCGTCGGCCGCGTCGCCGAAGCAACGCTGGTTCGCGGCTTGTTCCCGTAATTTCCGGGTCCCTGCTGCCGCGTGCTTTCAGGCTCCAACAACTCAATTGCCCCTCCTGTTCTGCCGAGTTTCAGACTTCGACCCCTCAAACTCGATTTTGTTCCAGAAAATTATCTTGCAGAGAAAAAATAGTGCGCGTACATTCGCAGATGCCGGCCGTTTTCTGGCGCGAGGTTCTAGGGCCTCGCGGCCAGGGAGACGTGACCGGCTATTTTCTTCACGGATCGAGGCGAAAGACAGAACATCATGAGCCATCTCCATGGGCAGGGAATCGCGGCAGCTCCGGTTTTGCTGACGATAGGGGGATTTGATCCGAGTTGCGGCGCGGGTGTTGGCGCGGATCTGAAAACTTTCGCGGCGCACGGCTGTTACGGGATGGGCGCGATCACTTCGCTGACGGTGCAGAGCACGCAGGGTGTCGAAGCCGTGCACAACACGCCGAGCGCCGAACTGCGCGAGCAACTGGAGGTGCTGGCGACAGACTCGGACATTGTGGCGGTGAAGATCGGGATGCTCGGAAACCGCGGGAATGCCGTGGTGGCGGCGGAATTTCTGGACGCGCACAAGTTCGTGCATGTGGTTCATGATCCGGTGATGAGATCATCCAGCGGGACGGAGTTGCTCGATGCGGGCGGAATCAAATATGTCGCCACGGAATTGCTGAAGCGCTCGAGCGTGATCACGCCGAATATCGCGGAAGCCGAGGTATTGACCGGCTTCGCGATCAAGGATCTGGCGGACATGGAAGCCGCGGCGCGGCGACTGGTGGAGATGGGGGCAATGGCGGTGATTGTGAAGGGCGGCCACATGGAAAAGGCCGTTGACGTGTTGTTTGACGGGCGGGAGATGCATCACCTGGGCGGAGACCGGGTGAAAGTCGAAAACACGCATGGGACAGGCTGCACGTTTGCATCGGCGATTACGGCGCAACTCGCGGCGGGCAGATACTTGCTCGAAGCAACGACCCTCGCAAAGGCCTACGTGATGAAAGCGATCGAGAAGGCCTACCCCGTGGGCAAGGGCCGCTTGCCGCTGGACCATTTCTACCGCATGAAGATCGAACCGCTGGCGCGGGGAACGCATGAGGTGCCGCAGCACGGCTTGCACCCGGCAGCGGAACCCGCGGCGCACTGACGCGAAAATCAGAGAGCAGTAATCCTCTAAACGGCCGACCTGGGCAAGGAGGGTCTATGCAGAAAATCTTTCGCTGCACTGGATGCCAGCGGGGCATGCGGATTGTAGGATCCACCGGATTAGGCAAACACGTCGAACGCACAGCCGTCTGCCCCTACTGCAAGAAGAAAAACAAAGTGACCTGGCCGCGCGGCGATCAGTTCAACGTGCAGCGTGTCGGGTCAAAATAGGAATAAATTCCCGCGCAAATAATCTCCTCACCATCCCCCGCCACCGCCTCCTCCCCCTCCTCCGCCCGAACCCCCGCTGCCGCCGCCACCACCCGAGCCGGGCGCCGAGGATGAAGCCGAGATCGCGCTGGTGAGTGAACTTCCAAAAGTCGAAGCGAAGCCCGCGCCAGGGAAGCTGTCAGCGGAGGACCCGGAATAGAACGATGGCGTGTAGCCGGAACCCGAACCCCCTCCCGCCCTTCCCGCAGCCGCCAGAATCCCTGAAAATTTGTTCGCCCAATCCTGTTCGACGTCCAGTGCCAGGGCGTAGGGCAGGAATTTCTCGAATACTTCGGGGGTTTGTTCCGGAGGAGCGGCGCGGTTCAGGCGGTCGGCGTCGACCGGGCCAAGAAACATTTTGAAGCCATCCACCTGATCCATCAGCCGGCGCCCGGCAAAGGTTGGAGCTTTCATCAGATGAACGAAAACCCCGTGAAGAATCCCGGTGGCGATGAGAAAGAGAGCGAAGGAGAGCGAAGTGGCGGTTGAGAGAAAGAGCAGTCCCAGAACTTCACCGCCAAGAAAGGGGATGGCCCAGAGGGTGTAGAGAAATGCTTTGCCGGCGCTCGTTAGCGAACGGCTGCCGTGGCGGGCAACGTCGCGCCACAGGGCGAAGACGTGGAGCGAAAGCGCGGATGCGCCAATCGTCCACAAGGTCAGCCAGAAACTGATTAAAACTCCGCCGATTCGTTGCGGCACGCCAAGGGTAGCGAAATAAGACAGCATGACGAGAACGCTAAGCACGACGGCCGGAATGAGGTAGCGGGAATTGGTGAGAAAGTAGGTCTTTTCTTCGGCGCTCTTGAGGCTCCTCTCGGCCGCTAACCTGGCCATCTTGATGGAGGCGTGATTCTCCTGCTTGAGCAGCATTTCGTTTCCCCCCCCGAAGAGTTCCGTGGCAATCAGCTTTTCGTCGGCCGTAAGGACGCGATCGTCCTTGCCGGTTAGCGTGAGCCTGTACGCCCCGTCGTCTTCGGTGATTCTGAGGAAGCCGCGCACTGCCATGTCCAGGATCGCGGCGGCAAACGTTTTATTGTCGTACCCCATGCGCATGAGGTAGCGCATGGCGGACGGCGAAAGACCGGCAGGCGGTTCATAGAGCGCCATGATCACCCCGCGAACGGGATCGCGGCCGACGGCCGACCAGGCGACAAGGTAATAGAGCAATGTTACGAAAAAGCCGCAGGCCAGAAGCAGGGCGCCCCGATTGTCGCGAAAGAAAAATTCCAGGTTCTGCGAAAACGTGGGAGGAGTGATATAGCCCTTGGGCCACATGAGCAGGACACTCAGGCCCTCCCGCCGAGAGAGCGGGCGCGCGGCGGTGAAATGGAAAACACCCTCTTCTCGGGACGAAGCGAGTTCGGACGCGCGCGAGCCTCGCCGGCCTGTAAAGCCCGAGAGAGTGACCTTGTCTGTTGGTATCTTTCCAGGAAGACGGACCGCGGCGCTCGCGGCGTCGATCGGGAAATCCCAGCCATTGCCGGTCGCGTTCCAGAAAAGCTCGTCGTGATCCTTGTGAAAGCCGAGCTGCCGGTTGGTGGAGTAGGTAAGGGTGTAAATATGCCGGCCCGGAGGGAGGACTCGACTGGGGTTGCCGAGGTAGATGCGCTTGCCGTTGAACCGGTCCTCCACGCGGAACTGTTCGGGAGCGGAATCGAGGGTAGCGGAGAGCATCTGGAAACCGACGACGTAGCGATTGTTATAGGGATCCTTGTAGGTCGTGGGGAAATCGCGGAAAATACCGTGGCGAATTTGCTGGCCAGCCGCCGAGATCGTGATGGTTTCTGTCACCTCGAGCGAACCGTCGTCCTCGAGCGTAACGTCGCTGTGGTAATCGAGGATGCGCTCCGCCGGGCCGCGCGCGGAGACCGTGGCGGCGAAGCTGGCCGACAGGACGATCAGAAAACGGATTGTTCGGCCGAAGGGCATGGGTGCCAACCCATCCAGTGTAGGGGCACTGGGAACCATCGAGCTACCCGCTGACGCGCAGGGGTAAATGGCAAATGCGTGACACTGTCGCAGGCGACTTTGCCCGATCATTCCTCGCCGCTAGAAACAAAGCTGTGGTTTGGGTTTGATTCAGAGAAAGCCGGGAGGCCGGTTGGATTCAAGAAAACTGGGTGCGATTCTGATGGCGGGGCTGGCGGTTTTGCTGTTTGCTGCCGCGGCCTCGATACCGCGGATTCCGCAGCCGGCGTCCTATCACAACTTCGCCGATCACCGCGCCTGGCTGGGTATTGCGAACTTCGGGGATGTCGCGTCCAACGCCGGTTTTCTGATTGTGGGCATTTGGGGACTCTGCCGCATGCTGCGCCGGCCGAACCGGATCTGTTTTCTGGATGCGCGGGAGAAGTGGCCATACCTCATTATTTTTCTTGGACTAGTGCTGACAGCGGCGGGGTCTTCCTATTACCACCTGGCGCCGGACAATGCCAGGCTGGTGTGGGATCGCCTGCCGATGACAATCGTCTTTATGAGCCTGGTCGCCACGCTCGTCGCAGAACGAATCAGCGTGACCGCAGGATTAACCCTGCTGCCGTTCCTTCTGGCGGTCGGGGTGGGGAGTGTTTTCGAATGGCGCTCGACCGAAGCGCGCGGCGGCGGAGATTTGCGTTTTTACGCGGCTGTCCAGTCCTACGCCATACTGGCTGTCGTTTTGGCGCTGGTCCTGAAACCCAGATACACGAGGGGAAGGGATTTGGCGGTCGTCGCCGGGTTTTACCTGCTCGCAAAGTTCGCTGAGACATTCGACAGTCAGATTTTCTCGCTCGGGCATTTGCTCGGCGGGCACACGATCAAGCATATTCTGGCGGCGGTGGGGAGTTATTGGATATTGCGGATGCTGGAGTTAAGAGAACCGATTTCTGACTAGCGCGCCGGAAGACTATGCGCGGTGGACGATTTTTCCGGCGACGATGGTGGCTGCGGGTCCGCCCTTGAACGTGCGGCCGTCGAAAGGCGAGTTGCGCGATTTGCTGGAACTTTCCTTCACGTGGTATGTCCAGGGACGATCCAGGGAAAACAGGGTGAGGTCGGCGGGCTCGCCAGGAGCGAGCTTGCGCTCCCTGCCCAGGACGCGTGCAGGACCGGTCGTGAACAGTTCAACCATGCGCATGAGCGGAATGCGATTCGTGTGGACAAGTTGTTCAAGGGCGAGGCCAATGGCGGTTTCAAAGCCGAGAATACCGAACGGCGCCTTGTCAAATTCCACGTCTTTGATGGCCGGTTCGTGGGGGGCGTGATCGGTAGCGATGGCGTCGACCGTGCCGTCGGCGAGGCCCGAGAGCAGGGATTCGCGATCCTCACGGGCGGCGAGCGGCGGATTCATTTTGAAGCGGGAATCGTAGGTGACGTCCTCATCAATCAACGTGAAGTGGTGCGGGGTGACTTCGCAAGTGACGCGCAGACCTTGTTTTTTGGCGAAGCGGACCTGTTCAAGAGAGGCTTTCGCCGAGAGGTGGGCGATATGCAGGCGCGCCCCGGTGAGTTCCGCGATCTGGACGTCGCGGGCAACGCAGACCGATTCTGCAGCAGCGGGCATGCCGGAAAGGCCCAGGCGTGTCGAAGCGATGCCTTCGCGCATGACGGCGCCGGCGGCCAAAGAAACGTCTTCGGCGTGTTCGATGACGGGGAGATCGAGGCTGCGGCAGTAATCCATGATCTGGCGGGCAAGCTTGGCGGTCGCGATGGGTTTTCCATCGTCAGACACTCCGACGATGCCGGCGTCGCGCATGGCCGCAATCTCGGCGATCGCTTCGCCCTTGCTGCCAATGCTGGCGGCGCCAATCGGCCATACGCGGACGTGGCCATGGACCTTAGCGCGATCCACGATGAAGCGGGTGATGGAGGCGTTGTCGTTTATGGGCCTGGTGTTGGGCATCGAGCAGACGGCGGTGAATCCGCCGCGCGCGGCCGCCTTGGTGCCGGTCTCGATGGTTTCGGAATTTTCCTGCCCCGGCTCGCGAAGGTGGACATGCATGTCAATGAAACCGGGAGCGACGACAAGACCGGTGGCGTCAAACACTTCGGCGCCGTTCGCGCGGGAGATTTCGCCGGGCGCGGCCGTCCGGACGATCGATTCTCCATCAAGCAGGATGTCGCGGACCGCGTCGGTTCCGGATGCGGGATCAAGCACGCGGCCGTTCTTAATCAGAAGCATGCGCAGATTCCTTCGATTTGGCGTCGGGTTTCATTGCAAGAGCGGGATGTGTGCCTTCTGTGGCGCCGACCATCAGCAGGTAAAGGATGGCCATGCGGGTGGCGACGCCGTTGGTGACTTGTTCGAGCACGGCCGACTGCGGGCCGTCAGCCACTTCGGGGGTGATTTCCGTGCCGCGGTTGATCGGCCCGGGGTGAAGAATCAGTGCTTCGGGCTTGGCCAGTTTCATTCGCTCGGCGTTCAGCTGATAGAGCAAAATGTAATCGCTTTCTGCGAGAGAAGGCTCGTGGAGGCGTTCGGTTTGTACGCGCAGGACGATGATGACGTCGGCGTCCTCGAGGGCTTCTTCGACGCGATAGACGCAGCGGATGGGCGTGCCCGGCGGCCCGATTTTCTCGAGTTCGCGGGGAACCCACATGGCGGGGCCGCACAGCGTGAAGCGGCAGCCGAATTTACCGAGGAGATGGATGTTCGAGCGGGCGACGCGGGAGTGGGCGATGTCGCCGAGGATGGTGACATTGAGCTTCGTGAGGTGGCCAACGCGGTCGCGAATCGTGAGCGCATCGAGCAAACCCTGGGATGGATGCTCGTGGGTGCCGTCGCCGGCGTTAACCACCGGAATTTCCAGATGCCGGGCCACGAAATCGGCGGCGCCGGAGGAGGCGTGGCGCATGACGAAGCAGTCCGGGCGCATGGCGTTGAGATTGTTGGCGGTGTCAAGGAGCGTCTCGCCTTTTTTGAGGCTGGAGGCTTCGGCCTGGAGGTTCATGGTGTCGGCGCCGAGGCGCGAGGCAGCGGTGGCGAAACTGAGGCGCGTGCGGGTGGAATTCTCAAAGAAGGCCAGGGCGACTGTCTTGCCGCGAAGAGTGGCCAGTTTTTTGAGCGGGTGGCGCTGAATTTCCTGGAACGGTTTGGCTTGATCGAGAATGAAGGTGAGTTCGTCCGCGGAGAGCGGTTCAAGAGCCAGCAGATCACGGAAACGATAGGTCAAATTTGCACTCGATCGCACGCGAGCGGAAGCGCGCCTCGTCTCAAGCGGATAGTTTACGCGATGGGGGCGGGGACGCAAAGATATAGATAGCGGACAGGAGCCGAGAGCGACGAAGGACGGAAGGGCACGGACATATTCAGGCACCGGCCGTTGGCGCGGGACAGGTATAGCCGGTTCGCTTGGGGTCGGGGATCAGTCGATGCGGTCGACAAGCACGACGCGTTCTTCCTTGTCGATTTCAATCAGTCGAACCTCGATGATCTCCGAGTCGCTGGTCTGAACGGTACGGCCGACGTATTGCGCTTCGATGGGCATTTCGCGGTGGCCGCGATCAATGAGCACGCAGAGAGAGACCCGCTTTGGGCGGCCGAGGTCGAACAAGCCGTTCATGGCGGCGCGGATGGTGCGGCCGGTGTAGAGGACGTCGTCCACGAGGACGAGGTCCATACTGTCGACGGCAAAGGAGATGTCCGAGGACTGCAAGACGGCTTGCGGCGCGACTTTGGAGAGGTCGTCGCGATAGAGGGTGATGTCGAGGGTGCCAACGGGAACGTCCACGCCATCAATACCGCGCATGGCGCGGGCGATGCGCTGGGCGAGCGGGACGCCGCGGCGGCGGATACCGATCAGGGCCAGGCTTTTGGTGCCACCGCTTTTTTCGACAATCTGGTGGGCAAGGCGCTGCAGGGTACGGTCGATCTCGGCCGCGGACATCAATTGTGATTTTTCGACGATGCGCATGTTCGCGTAATGCTAGCACAAGTCGGCGAAACCGGAAGCGTGCGGGCGCGTCAGAAAAGCAGGTTCACGCAAGGCTGGTGGCGGCGTGATAGACTTTCGCGGAACTGGAGACAGGGAGAGGACCACATGGGGCTCAGGATGAAATCGGGTTTGCGGATTTGCCGAGTGCTGGTGCTTCTCGGGGCAGGGGTTGCGCTTCCAGGGTCGAGTGTGGTGGCGCAGGGGCCAGAGTCGCCGGCAGTCAGAAAGGCGGAAAAGCCGACACGGCCAAAACTGGTGGTGCTTCTTGTCGTCGACCAGATGCGCGGCGATTACGTGGACAAGTTTCGCGGGCAATGGAGCGGAGGATTCAAGCGGCTGCTCAGAGAAGGCGCCTGGTTCCGGTCGGCAGCTTACCCTTACGCGGCAACGGAAACCTGTCCCGGGCATGCCACGATTTCGACAGGATCTTTTCCTCTAAGCCACGGAATGGTGGCGAATGCCTGGTGGGACCGCGAGCAGCAGAAGATGGTGACCTGCACGAGCGACCCGACCGCCAAAAATACGGCCTATCTGGGGGGCAGCGCCAAGGGGGGCGACTCCGCCTGGAGGATGCAGGTGCCGGCGTTTGCAGAGGAGTTGAAGTTCCAGACCGGCGGCGGGACCCGGATCGTAACGTTTTCCATCAAGGCGCGGTCGGCAATCACGATGGCGGGCCACAAGGGGGACGCCGTGACGTGGATCGATCCGCCGGGAACCCTGGTCACGTCGTCGGTGTTTGGGGCGGTGCCGTTTTTGGAGGACTTTGCGAAGAAAAATCCGGTGGCCGACGATTATGGGAAAACGTGGTCGCCGTCGCTGCCAGAAACCGCGTATCTCTACGAGGAAACCGCCGTCGGGGCCGCAACCGTGGATGGATGGACGACCAGCTTTCCTCACGCGTTAGGCGGAAAACAAGGAGGCGTTTCGCCGGATGCGGCGTTTTATGAGCAGTGGGCCACGAGCCCCTTCGCCGACACGTATCTGACGAAGCTGGCGGAGACGGCGGTGGATTCGCTGGGGCTCGGCGAGACCGCCGCGACGGATTTTCTGGGAGTGAGCTACTCATCGGTCGACTATGTGGGGCACACGTTCGGGCCGCGGAGCCGGGAGATTCAGGACATCCTGGTGCGGCTCGACAAGGATCTGGGCGATCTGTTTCGCTTTCTCGACCAGAAAGTAGGAGTGGGAAACTACGTGGTGGCACTCAGTGCCGATCACGGCGTGGCGCCAATCCCTCTGGACATAGAGAAGACCGGGGTCGATTCTGGGGTGCTCAGTTTGCAGGAATTGCAAACGCGGATTGAAAAGGCGCTCGGGCCAGTAAACTACCCCAAGCCGGTTGTGGCTCGCATGGCGGGCAATGAGATTTATTTTTCAGACGGAGTTTACGGGCGTCTGAAGGCGGATCCAGCGGCGATGAAGGCGGTACTGGATGCGATTTCATCGATGCCGGGAGTGGCGGCGGTCTACCGGGCGGAGGAATTAGGTAATGGCACGACGCCGATCGCGCAGACGAGGAAGGCGGTGGTGCTCGGCTATTTTGCGGGGCGCAGCGGCGACCTTTATGTCTTGCAGAAGCCGTACTGGTTAACCGACAGCTCGCCCGAGAGCACGAAGCGGGTGACGGGCACAGGCCACGGCACGCCGTACAACTACGATCAGCACGTGCCGGTGTTTTTTATGGGATTTGGAATTCAGCCGGGAGAATACGCTGAAGCTGTGACTCCGGCGGATATCGCTCCTACGCTGGCCGCCCTCGCCGGAGTGACACTCGCAACACGGGACGGCCGGGTGTTGGCGGAAGCGCTCGGGAAACCTGTAAAGGGAGACTAAAGGCCAGACCGCCGGCGGGCATTTTGGGAGCTCGCTTCCCGTGGGGTGAGGGTTCCCGATGCGCCGGCGGCGGTCGCCTCGTGGCCGGGAAAAAACCTCAAGGCCGCGTCGGGCGAGAGAAGCTCGCGGCTTGAGCTCGACGACCCGAACCCGGGTGTCGCGGTTCGTGGTATCCTCCCCCAGAGTGAATCCTTCCAACCGCGTTGACCTCAGCGTGCAGGTTGGCGCTCTGCGCCTCGCTAATCCCATCATTGCCGCCAGTGGAACGTTTGGATATGGGCTGGAGTTCGCTCATCTGGTGGACCTCAATCGTCTGGGCGGCTTCGTCACCAAGGGGCTCTCGCTCGAGCCCATCTGGGGAGCGCCGGCGCCGCGGCTCACAGATACGCCCTCCGGGATGCTGAACGCCGTCGGGCTCGAGAATGTTGGCGTCGAAGCTTTCATCAGAGACAAACTTCCACTGTTGCGAAAATACAACACTCACGTCATCGTGAACGTTTTTGGCGTTTGTCTTGAGGACTACGTCGAAGTCGTCCAGCGGCTTGAAAACGCCCAGGGAATCTCCGCGTATGAACTGAACGTCTCCTGTCCGAACGTCAAGAGAGGTGGCATGCAGTTCGGCAGCGACCCTGCTCTTCTTGAAGAGGTAGTCAGGGCCGTGCGGAAGGCAGCGCGGAAGCGGCCGCTCTGGGTAAAACTGATGCCTCTTGTTACAGACATTAGACTTATCGCCAAATCTGCCGAGCAAGCAGGGGCCGATGCCCTTACCGTGGCCAATACGTTTCCCGCGATGGCGATCGATTTCAGAACCCAAAAGTCCCTATTGGGGAACCTGACGGGCGGTCTCTCCGGGCCGGCCATCAAACCGATCACCCTGCGGCTCGTCTGGGAGGTGAGCAAGTCGGTCGGGATCCCTATCCTTGGATTGGGAGGCGTTGAAACCGTTCCAGACGTCCTTGATTATGTCAGCGTGGGTGCAACGGCGGTTCAGGTCGGGACGGCCAGCTTCTCTGACCCGAGGGCCAGTGAGGCAATTGTAGGCGGTTTAGCGCAGGGTATAATGGATGCTAATATGTTTACTTTCAGTGAGTTAAGGGGAAAATTTTCGCGAGAAAATGGTTGACATAATGCGGTTTTTTAGATACACTTTTTGCTAGTTTGTAGCGGATTAAACACACTATGATGAGACGACCACTCTTTGTAGCATGGGCCGCGATACGGTGGGTGCCGTTGATGTTTCTGATTGCACCTGCGATGGAAGCACCCTTGGTGGCTTTGAAGAGCGAGCCGGTAAAGCCGATCAAGGTATGGGTTGGCAACGCCAGCTGGTATGGCCCCAACTTTGACGGGAGGAAAACCGCGAACGGCGAGCGGTTCAATGCCGAGAGCCTGACGGCCGCCCACCCGAACCTCCCCTTCGGATCCTGGGTGCGGGTTGTGAACACCCGCAATGGCAAATTTGAGGTTGTTCGTATTAATGACCGGGGTCCCTATCAAGAAGGACGCGAAATTGATGTATCCTATCGCGTAGCCCGAAAGATTGGCCTGATCAACTCGGGAGTCAGCCAGGTGCGACTGGAACTAATGCAGCTGCCACCGAAGCGAACTCGGGACGACAAAAGCCATAACTGACAAATTTCGGGCGCGTCCCCGACCTTGACCTTTGACGCCCATCCACGGAGCAGCCTGATTGTAGCGCTGGACTTCGATTCCCTGTCAACGGCACTGAGATTTGCCGGTCAGGTGTCGGATCTTGTCGGCATGTTCAAGGTCGGCAGCCAGCTCTTTACCACCGCGGGGCCGGAAGCGGTGCGGCAAGTGGCAAAACTTGGCGCGGACATTTTCCTCGACCTGAAATTCCATGACATTCCAAATACGGTTGCAGGCTCCGTGCTGGCAACAGCCGCTTTGCCCGGGCTGAAACTTGTGAATGTGCATTCGCTGGGCGGCACAGCGATGATGCACGCCGCCGCGCAAGCTGTAAGCGCCGGCGTTCCGATGGGCGCGGATCGTCCACGGCTGCTCGCTGTAACCCTGCTCACCAGCATGGACCGAAAGACGGTGCGCGAAGTTGGAATTGGCGGACCGCCGAACTCGCGCGTGGTGAAGCTGGCGAAGCTGGCGCAGAAAGCGGGCGTGGACGGCGTAGTGGCTTCGGTCGAGGAAGCAAAAGCAATTCGCAAAGCCTGCGGCAGGGATTTTCTGATTGTGACGCCGGGCGTGCGACCCAAGGGCAAAGGCCCTGATTCAAAAAAGGATGATCAGGCCCGCACGGCGACGCCGCGGGAAGCGATCCGCGCTGGCGCCGATTTCATCGTAGTCGGGCGCCCCATCCTCGCGGCCGCGGACCCGCGAGCCGCGGCCCAGGAGATTGTGGAGGAAATCGCCAACGCCAAGTAGGAAGGACTTTCCGGTTCACTGAATTCTCTGCGGGTCGACGCGCCTGTGACGCCGATTGAGGGGATCATCTTTTTCCTCTTGTGCTTTGTGACTGGTTTCTGGGGCATCCTGTCCGGGCCCGTTCAGGTTGGCTGACCGGTGTAATTCCTGCTTCGGCAATCACGATCGCGATGCTTTTCTTCGAGGTTCGGAGCATGTTTCGAGCGCTTTCTGGCGGAGTGTCCCGCCGCCGAGGCAAATAGCTGGTTTCATGTCGAATCCTTCCATCAAGCACGTCATCGTCGGGACCGCCGGGCATATCGATCACGGAAAGTCCTCGCTGATCGAGGCGCTGACGGGCACGCACCCGGACCGCCTGGAAGAAGAGAAACGCCGCGGCATCACGATTGATCTGGGGTTTGCGTTTCTGGAAGATGGAGGCGTGCGGTACGGGTTTGTGGACGTACCGGGACACGAGCGTTTCGTCAAAAACATGCTGGCGGGTGCTTCGGGGATTGACCTGGTGCTCCTGGTCATCGCCGCGGACGAACTGATCAAGCCCCAGACGCGCGAGCATTTTGAGATTTGCAGGCTGCTCGGAGTCAAACGCGGCGTGATCGCGCTCGCAAAGAGCGATTTGGCGGACAGTGATTCACGTGAACTGGCGCGCATGGAGATTGAGGAGTTCGTGAAGGGAACGTTTCTCGGGGGGGCGCCGATTGTCGAGGTGAGCGCGAAAACCCGGCAGGGACTTGCCGAACTAAAAGTGGCGTTAGCAGAAGCGGCGCGAGAGATGAGCGCCAAGGATACGGGGCGGTATTTCCGCCTCTCAATTGACCGGTCGTTCGCGGTAAAGGGATTCGGGAGCGTGGTGACCGGCACACTTTTTTCGGGGCACATTGCCGTGGGCGACGAAGTGGAACTCTTGCCCCCGGGGAGGTTATTGCGGGTTCGGGGCCTCGAGACCGGCGGCAAGAGCGTGGAGCGCGCGGAAGCGGGCCAGCGCACCGCGGTGAATCTCGCGGGGATCGAGCACACCCTGATCGAGCGGGGAATGGTGCTCGGCTCACGCGGGCGCCTGCGAAGCACTCGCCGCGCGGATGTGCGGCTGGAACTTCTCCCTGGCTCACGAGCGCTCAAGCACCGGGCACAGGTGCATTTTCACGCGGGCACGCTCGAGACAACCGGGGAAGTGTATTTGCTGGGCACGCGGGAACTCTGTCCGGGAGGGAGCGCACTCGGACAGATTCGCTTCCAGGACGACGCGGTTCTCGTCGGCGGCGACCGGTTCATCGTGCGGCAATTTTCCCCGGTGGTGACGATTGGCGGCGGCGTGGTGCTTGATCCACTGGCACGGCGTTTTACGGCGAAGGACACGGGCCGCGCACAATTTTTGGCGACGCTCGAAATGGGTTCAAATGACGATATTCTCCGGGCGATGGCGGAACGACACATCCTGGGAATCACGGTCGAGGAGATCGTTGTCCGCACCGGGTGGATCGAAGGAGAAATACGGTCGGCGGCAGAAACGCTTGCGGAGCGGAAGCTCCTGCATATCGCGTCCGATGAGCCGCTGATTCTGATCGCCGAGGCATTGTTTACTGAAATCGGCAAAAAACTGCTGGCCAGGGTGGAGCGTTTTCACAAGGAGAATCCCCTGCTCCCCGGCATCACCCGCGAGGAATTGAAGGCCAGCCTGGGCCGGCGGGTGCGCCCGGAAACGTTCTCGGCCGCGCTCCTCGCGTTGCTCGAACAAAGGAAGATCACCCTCCAGGGAGAGTTCATCAAGCGGACGGGGGCGGAAATAACGCTCGCGCCGGAGGAACTGCGCGCGCAAGAGCAGATTACCCAGGCCTTTCTCGAGGCGGGGCTCGCCGTACCTTCCATAAAAGAGGTGCTGGCCGGACTGAAGCTGGAGACCGCGCGAGCCGAAAAGCTGCTGCAGATCCTGCTGCGGGAAAAAGTGCTGGTGCGCGTTTCGGCAGAGTTGATTTTTCACCGCGACGCGCTCGACCGGCTGAGCGGACTGCTTGGACAGTACAAGAAATCGAAAGGGGAACGGATTGGCGTGCCGGCGTTCAAGGAGTTGACGGGCATCACACGCAAATACGCCATTCCACTGCTCGAGTACCTGGACCGGCGGAGGCAGACACAGCGCGCCGGGGATGAGCGTGTTATCCTATAGGGGTGGCTTGGCGGCCAGAGCTTGCTGAGCGCAGGCGATTGCGCTAGTTTGAAGGAGCCGAAAGGCAGAAGCCGCGGAGGCAGTTCATGGGTGAATTTAGCATTTTCCACTGGTTGATTGTGCTGGCCATTGTGCTGATTTTCTTTGGCGGGCGCCGCATCCCGGAAGTGATGAAGGGTCTTGGCGAAGGCATTCGGAGTTTTAAGGACGGCATGAGCGGCACATCGACGACACCGCCGCCGGGGCAAGCGCAGCCACCGGCCGAGAAACCCGCTGAAGAGAAGAAGTAAGCAACCGCGACAACGATTTGAACGAGTGAGAAAAGGCTCCTGCGAAATCGGGAGCCTTTTCTTTTTGCTGAAGCAAGCGGCGGAATTAGCCCCCCGGGCAGGCCAGAAATTGTGCCCAATGAGTACCGACGCAGAATAAGGAGATAGGCAAGGACTGAACTTCCGTCCAGTTTCCCCGCCGCAACTTTTTCCGGAGACTTGGGTATTACCGACTACCCAGTAAGTCAGTCGAGCAGGAAATAAGGAGAATAAAGACCATGAGCTTCCAATTCTCGAAGTGGACTGTAGTGCCCGCAGCGGTCGTGCTGCTCGGCACGGTAGCATTGGGCCAGGATACGACTTCAACCGGTTCCGCGACACAGGGCACGACCGCCTCGGCGCCAGCGCCGAAGCCAACCATCGCCGAACGAAAGGAAAATCAGCAGGACCGCATCGCGAACGGTGTCAAGAGCGGCCAGTTGACGGCCGGCGAAACTTCGAAGCTCGAAACGAAGGAAGCCGCGATCAATGGCGAGACGCGCGCGGACCGCGCCGCCAATGGCGGAAAGCTGACGGCCGCGGAGAAACAGCAGATTAACGGGCAACAAAACCAGCTTTCAAAGCAGATCTACAACGACAAGCACAACGCCAACACTCAAAAGTACGGGAACAATCCCGTGGACCAGCGGAGAGAAAATCAGCAGGACCGCATTGCGCAGGGAATCAAGAGCGGACAGTTAACGGCGGGCGAAACGGCGAAGCTCGAGAATCAGCAGAAAGGCATCAACCAGCAGGTGAAGGCGGATCGCGCTGTAAACGGCGGGAAGCTGACGGCTGGCGAGAGGAAGCAAGTCAACCAGGAGCAGAACGCCGCTTCAAAGAATATCTACAGGAAGAAGCATAACGCGAACACCCAGCAACCGAAGAAGTAAGAAATCGGCGCCATGGTTTGATCGAACGCCCTGGCATTGGCTGGGGCGTTTTTATCTTGGGATTGAGAAACGGAAGATTTTGACCGAGAGGACTACGGAGCGATAGCGCCCTTTAGGGGAAAAAACCGTTCAGGGCGACGAAATCCCGCTCTCAAGGAGCGGGCCCTAGCCGGAGTTTGCCGACCAGCCGAGGGTTTCTAGTTCGGAGAGGACTCGGGAAAGCGGAAGGCCGACTACATTGAAGTAGCAGCCTTCGATCCGCGGGATGTAGCGCCCGGCTTGACCCTGGATGGCGTAGGCGCCGGCTTTGTCGTAGGGCTCCCGCGTGGCGAGATAGGAAGAAAGCTCTTCGTCCGTCATCGGCCGGAAGTGAACCAGCGTGGATTCGGTGAATTGACGCCGCTCGCCGTCAGGAAGCCGGACGAGCGCCACTCCGGTCAGAACGGAATGTGTGCGACCGGAGAGTAGTCGGAGCATGTGTCGCGCGTCCTCAGTCGAACCGGGCTTGCCGAGAATTTTGTCGTTCGTGACAACGACCGTGTCCGCAGCGAGCACAATCGCCGGGCCAACGGCGCGAGCGGTGACGAGATCCGCCTTGGCATTGGCCAGCCGCAGGACGAGCGCCGCCGCCGTTTCACCCGGAAAGGGCGACTCGTCAACGGCGGAGGAAAGAACGGTAAACGGCAGGCCCGCACTGGCGAGAATTTCGGCGCGGCGCGTGGATGCGGACGCAAGGATCAGCTTCATCAGATACCCGCGGAAAGAATACTACACAGGATGCGGTTGGACAGCTGTGCTTTGGGGCAGCCGCGCAAGCGTGTCGGGTGAACAGTCGGGAACGCGCCCGGGGGACCCGCTTGATCGCCGTGAACCTTCAGATCACCACGGATTCCTGGTATTCACCGTAAACGCGGCGGAGGGTGTCGGAGATTTCGCCGACCGTGGCGTAGGCTTCGACGGAGCCGAGAATCGCGGGGAGCAGATTTTCACTGGCGCGAGCGCGGCGTTCGAGTTCAGAGAGGGCCGCTTTGGTTTTGGCGGAGTCGCGTTTCGCTCGCAGGGCTCCGAGACGTTCCACCTGGCTTCGCTCGATTTCTGAGTCGATCTGAAGCGTCGGGATGCCGCGCTCTTCCGCGGCCACGAAATCGTTCACCCCCACCACGATCTCGCCCTTCGTTTCAACGGCGCGCTGAAAATCATACGCGGCTCGCTGGATCTCCGATTGCACGAAGCCGGATTCGATGGCTTTGATCATGCCGCCCATCAGATCAATTTTCGCGAGATATTCTTGCGCGCGCTCGTCGATTTCGCCGGTGAGCGCTTCGATGGCATAGGAGCCTGCGACAGGGTCAATTGCGTTCCCGACACCGGTTTCATTGGCGATGATCTGCTGCGTGCGCAGGGCAATCAGCGCGGATTCCTCGGTGGGCAGTCCGAGCGCCTCGTCCATCGAATTGGTGTGCAACGATTGGCAGCCGCCCAACACCGCGGCAAGCGCCTGGATGGCCACGCGTACGATATTGTTCTCCGGTTGTTGCGCGGTGAGCGAAGAGCCGGCGGTTTGCGCGTGGAAACGGAGGAGCAGGGAGCGCGGATCCCGGGCATGAAAGCGGTCGCGCATGATTTTGGCCCACAAGCGGCGGGCGGCGCGGAACTTGGCAACCTCCTCAAGCAGGTCATTGTGGGCATTGAAGAAAAAGGAAAGCTGCGGCGCGAATTCGTCGATGGCCAGGCCGGCGCGAAGCGCCGCTTCGACATAGGCGATGCCATCCGCCAGCGTGAAGGCAACCTCCTGCACGGCGGTCGAGCCTGCTTCGCGGATGTGATAACCGGAAATGGAGATGGTGTTCCACTTGGGCAGCCTGTCGCGGCACCAGCTGAAGATATCGGTGACGATCCGCATGGCGTCGGCGACGGGATAGATGTACGTGCCGCGGGCAATGTATTCCTTGAGGATGTCGTTTTGTGTGGTGCCGGAAAGTTTTTTGAGGTCGGCGCCCTGCTTTTTCGCGACCGCAACATAAAGGCAAAGCAGAATCGCGGCGGTCGCATTGATGGTCATGGAAGTGGAAACTTTTTCCAGTGGAATCCGGTCAAAGAGCATTTCCATGTCTTCCAGGGAATCGATGGCCACGCCGACCTTGCCCACCTCGCCAAGCGCTAAAGCATGGTCGGAATCCAGTCCGATTTGCGTGGGCAGGTCGAAAGCGACGGAAAGTCCTGCCTGGCCTTTGCTGAGCAGGTAGCGGTAACGCTTGTTGGATTCAGCCGCGCTGCCAAATCCTGCGTACTGGCGCATGGTCCAGAAACGCCCACGATACATGGTGGGATAGATCCCGCGCGTGAACGGAAATTCGCCCGGGTAGCCCAAGGCTGCCTCAGGATTCCAGTTGGGGAGCGATTCGCCCGAATAGAGGCGTCTGACGGGAAGGCCTGAAAGCGTGGTGAACCGCAATTTTCGTTCAGCGGTGAGGCTCGATTTGACGCTGCGATCGGACATGCGAAAATCCGTTCCGGGTGCGACCAGGGGAATGGCCAGCCTGGACGGCCTTTACAGACTATAACTGGCGGGAGCGGCGAAAGGAACTGACGGCAAACAGAACGAAGAGCCCTGCGACGGCGACGGCCATCACGATCAACCAGTAAGCGACGTCGCGGGTCCACGCGCGGAAAGCGGAGTTGAGCCAGCCGAACGCCAGCACGGCGAACATCGCGCCGACCACTTCGTGAAAAATCTGTTTGACCGTTCGCCAGAGGCGGCGAAATCCGCGGGATTCGCCGGGCGGCAACCGAGCAGGGGAAGGCGTGGGCATCCGTCGATTTTAACCCAAGACTCGCCCGTACCCTCTCCCCAACCCCCGGCCCAAAGGACAGGTTTCCGGCTATGAACAGATTGACGACAAACCAGAGAAGCCAACTTGTATCGGCTTAGCTGTAGGCCTAGAATCAGGATTGAAGTACTGGGGAGCCCGCCTTGCAACTCGACGATCATCTCAAAAACCTCTTGCGCGAGCTTGGACATGCAATCAACGACACGGTGTCTGAATCCGACAGGATCACAGGGGCGATTGCAGGAGTTCGCGCGCATGGCTACGACATTGTGCTGAAGCTCGATGCGACGATCGGATTGGCCAAGCGCGACGGACAGGCCGAGGACGGCCCGCGCATCACCACCCAGGACCGGCGCTTCCTTGAATCGCTGCGCATTCAGGTGGACCAGGAATCGATGGATCACGAGGCCGACAAGAAACCCGTGCCGCGACTTACCATGACGCCGCAAGACGTGCGATTTTTGAAGTCCCTGCGAATTGCCACCGACGATATCGAATGAAAAAACTGCTCCAGATCGCTTCTGCCGGGGCCCTGCTTCTGGGCACGATGGGAGTTTCGCGCGCAATGGCGCAGGATCCGATGGTGACGGGCCCGATCATCGCGAGCGAGGTCGCGCCGATCATCATCAGCGCCGTGAAACCGAAGCCCAAACCGACAGGCCTGGCAAAGTTTGAAGGCACTGTGCTGCACGCCAACAGCGTCCAGATTACGGTGAAGGCAAGGGGCAACGACCTGGCCATCCAGACCTTTCCACTGAGCGAAGCGGCCTCCCTAAAAATGCAAGTGATCATCGACAAGGGCGGCTACCAGTACGGAGACAAGGTCAAACTGGAGTATGACCCGCAGTCGCTCCGGGTTGTGAAGTTCAAAGGCAAACCGTCGAAGCCCCTCTGATCCCGGAGGGTAAATGTTGCGCCTGCCTGCCGTCGCCGGACAGTTTTATCCCGCCGATCCCCGTGAACTGACCCGCCTGATCCGGAAATTTACCGTGGAAGATCCGGCAAGCAGAAAATTGCGGGTCCGCGCCTGTCTCGTGCCGCACGCAGGATATATCTATTCGGGCGCCGTGGCAGGAGCCGTGTTTTCGCGGATTATTCTCCCAAAACAGGTTCTGGTCCTCGGAGTGCGGCATTCACCGGCGGGCGCAGATCTTGCCATTGTTTCTGGTGGCGCATGGCGGACTCCGCTCGGAGACGCGCCAGTGGACGAACGACTGGCGGAGCGGATAAAGACGGCTTGTCCGGGTCTGGAGGAAGACAGCGTCGCCCACAGCCGGGAGCACTCTCTTGAAGTCGAACTCCCCTTTTTGCAACTCCTCGATTCCGGCTTTTCGTTTGTCCCCGTTGCGGTCGGAACATTGCGTTTTGAAGCGTTAGATCGACTGGGAATGGGACTTGCGCGCGTGTTAAGGGAGAGCCCGGAAGAGATTTTACTGGTTACCTCGTCGGATATGAATCACTACGAACCTGATGAGACAACCCGCCTCAAGGACGGGAAAGCGATCGATCGGATGAAGGCCGTGGACGCCAGTGGACTGTTCGAAGTGTGCCAGAAAGAGAAAATTTCCATGTGCGGGTTGGGGCCCGCCGTAGCGATGCTGACGGCGCTCAAAGAGCTCGGCGCAACAGGCGGCGAAGTCGTGCGCTATGCCACTTCGGCTGAGGTGAACGGCGACCGCAGCACGGTCGTCGGTTACGCAGGAATGATTTTTCGCTAACCTGCCGCTCCGGGAAAGCTGGACCGGGGACCCAAGCGAAAAGAAGAACCGCTTGCGCTCAGTGCGGGTGTCCGCCTCCGCCTGAGGACGACGGGTGACCCGCCGATCCAGCAGACGAACCGGTTGCGCCACCCGCCCGGCTTCCACCTCCCCAGGACGAGCCGCCGGAAGGGAAGCTGCTTGGGGCGCCAGAAGCGCCACCGCCGCGTGCAGGCGCTGGGACTGCGGGAGCCCGGGGCGGAGTTGCCGCGCGGGCAGAAGCGGAAGCAGGCACGGACGCTTCAGGAACCACCGGCGAACCGGGGGTACCCGGCCTGGCTGGAATACGCGTCGAGGTTGCCGCTTGCGCTAGGGAAGCGTTGCCAGGAGGCTGCGCTCCGCTGCCGTGAGTCGATTCCGTGCGCACTTCCTCTGTACTTGTTGAATTTGCCGCGCTTGGCGGCGGATTTCCGCTGTTGACGTAGCGGTGTTCACGCGGATCGTAGGAGATCGAAGAATCGCGGCCAAGTGTGACGACGCGGCTCCCGGTGGCGCCCGAGACAATCATGCGCGATACCCGTCGGGGCGGCGTACTGGCTCCGAGATTTGAAGAGATCGCTTCCGCGGGCCCCTTCCGCTCGACCGACCACTTTTCGGTGCCGGGCGGAAGAGTGGAATGTGCGATCTGCGAATTCTCTATAGGGAGGATTCCCTGGCCGAGGTTCCGGGCGGTCTTGCCTGGCTTGTCCGCCGGGTGCAGGGGAACGATGCCCAGTGTGCTGCCGTTGCGAACCCACACGGCGGTAACGGGCCGGTAGTAACCGTGTCCGCCAAATCCAAAGCCGGTGGGTGCCCAGACCCAGCCGTAAGCCGGCGAGAAAATCCATCCGCCGTAATGATACGGCAACCAACCCCACGGCGCGGATCCGATGAACGTATTGCCGAAAAAGGGATCCTGATACCAGCTGCCGTAGCTAAAAGGCGACCAGCCGAGGCTCATGCCAAACGGCCGCCAGCAATATCCATAGCCGCCCATCGGAAACCAGGAGCCGTAGGTGTAGAGATCCGCAAAGCCGGCGGAATAATTCGGAGAATTCACGTACTGGGAGGAATAGTTCGTGGCGGTCACCACGCTATCAACGCGGCCGGAAACCCAGCGGTCGAAATCGTCGGTATCGGCGGCGCGCCCGACGACTGCTTCGGAGGAATCGCCCGCACCGACCGATAGGGACTGGCCTTTTTCAAGCGGAGTGGATTTATTGTTGCGCAGGACGTTGGCGTGGCCGCGCTCGATCGTCACGGTACTGCCATCGTCGAAATTGTCCAGCCGGAACGTCGTCTGACCGCTGGCTTCGACGGTGAAGTCGCCGCCCGTGACGCTGAAATAATCGCTGTTTGAAGGATTCACGTAGCTGGTCGAGGTGCCTTGCCGCAGCACCAGGCGGGTGATCCGATCGCCATCGCGCAGCGAGAGATCATAGAACTCGACGACCGTATTGGCCCCAAGAAACATCATGGCGCCGTTTTCGAATTCGATTTCGGCGCGGCCGTTGTCCGTGGCGACCACATAACCCTGGCGAATCGGAAGATTCAAAGGCGCAGATTGCCAACTGGCGTTGGCGTCAGCCATGGGATCGTCACGAAAACTGGGTGCGAACCGCACATCGCCTTGAACGAGGCTCAGCCGAACGATGCGGGCGTGGCTGTTGTCGGCGCGTGTAGCGGAGGAAAACCCCAGGCAGACGAGCGGCAGCGCGCAAACAAGAAGAAAAAGTCGGTGGGCCATGGCAAACCTCTCCTGGGTTGCGCGGGTCTATCGAGTTAGACGTCAGGGCAGTCTGCCACGTTGCGTTCTTAAAGAGAACAGCGAAAGAAGGAGCAAGGGGACGGGAAAGGGCTTGCCGGAATTGAGCGGGTCTCGGGACAAGCAAACCGGATAAGATTCCCGAATTGGACCCATAAGAAAATGTGATTGCCAAGTTCTTGACAACAGGGCGGTTAAGCAACTACCTTGGCAAGCACAGAAGACTTCATCCGATGTGTTGCTAGCGCCACAATACGAGTTTCTTCTTCGCGACCACTTTGTGGCTGCGCCTGCGGACAAGACGCCGGAAAACTTAAATTCAAGTTCGGGGCAGTGATTCGGAAGTATTCCCGAGGGGGTTCGAAAATGTTAAAAATCATACGGGTACTCATATTATTTTCATTGGTCCTGGGACTGATTGCTGGCACGCCGGCTTTTGGTCAGGGCGGCGCAACGGGGGCCATCAGCGGCACCATCGTGGATGTAAACGGCGGAGCCGTCGCCGGGGCGGACGTCCAGATCATCAATGCCGCCACGGACGAACTGGTGCGGCGCTTGACATCCGGTGCCGACGGGACCTTCGAGGCTGTTTTGCTCCCGCCGGCGAAATACTTCGTGGTAGTGAACAAAGCCGGCTTTGCCGAGGCGAAAGCGACGAATATCGAGGTGCGCGTCACGGAAACGACGCGCATGACCATCCCGCTAAAACCCGGCACGGTAACTGAAAAGATTGAAATTTCAGCGCAGGTGGCGAGCGTGGAAACAACGAACGCCACGGTCGGCCAGACCATCGGCCCGGAGACGGTGCGCGAGCTTCCGCTGGCGACGCAGAACTACCAGCAGTTGCTGACGCTCAGCAGCGGGGCGCAGAGCGAGCTGAATGCGTCGGCACAGTTGGGCCGCGGAGTCGTGAAGATCTTCGTGAACGGGCAGCGCGAAGACAACAACAACTATCTGATCGAGGGAATCAGCGCAACCGACTACAACGTTGCGCAGTCCTATTACGTGCCGCTCCCGAACCCGGACGTGATCCAGGAATTCAAGGTGCAAACGTCCCTCTACGACGCGAGCCAGGGCCGGAACGGTGGCGGAAACGTCAACGCCATCCTGCGCACCGGCACCCGGGAACTGCATGGAGACGTTTATGAGTTCTTCCGCAACGACGCTCTGAACGCCAACGAGTTTTTTCATAACGCCACCGGGCAACCACGCCCTCCGGTGAAGCAGAACATTTTCGGAGCCAGCGTGGGAGGGCCGGTCCTGAAGGAGAAGTATGGATTCTTCTTTGTCAACTACCAGGGGACGCGGCAGCGCAGCGCCCTCTCTCCCGGTACCCAGATCAGCAATCCGGGCTTTCCGGTAATCCCGACGGATCGCTCCGAGGCATCCATCTCGCAAGCGTTTTTCGGGAACACCACGACCGCGATTGATCCAGTGGTGCTGAAGTTATTGCAATTCAAGAGCAACCAGTTCAATGATCCCAGTGGTTTCCTAATACCGTCCATTCCGGGAACACCGGGATCGACGGGACAATTGCTGGTCAGCAAGCCCGGAAAATACACAGATGATCAGTTCACCACGAACTGGGATCGCGAGTTCCGCGGTGGCCAGGACAAGATAGGAGCGCGGTTTTTCTTCTCTGACGCCGAGTCGCTGCTGCCATTCGGCGCCGGCGGGCTCCAGGCATCCCTGGGCGGTACTTTGGGAAGCAGTATCAGCGCCACGGATCTGGACTTCCCCTTTGATATCCCGGTAAGCGCCCGTTTTTTCAGCGTGAACGAGACGCACCTCTTCAGTCCCACCCTGGTGAACGATTTCCGCTTTGGCTTTGTCCGCATCAATGACAGCCTGGTGAACGTGCCTCCGGTAACGGTTGGGGACTTGGGAATCGACCGGCCCACCAATAACATCACGCAATCAATCTACAAATTCACGTTCAACTCCTCCGGATTTCAAATAGGACCGACGCCCCCCGCGGATCAGTTCCAGATCCAGAACAATTACAATTTCGTGGACACGGTGAGCTGGGTCAAGGGTGCGCATGATTTCCGGTTCGGGGGTGACCTGACGCGTGTCAACCTGGACAAGCGCTTCCCGCAGACTTTTAATGGCCAGCTGTTTTTTGTGAACACGCCGGGGCTTACCGACTTTCAAAACTTCCTCGAGGGTTCGCCGGCCGCAAGTTTCGGCGGCGGCGGCGTATACAACCACCAATACCGGGCCAATGATTTCGGTATCTTTCTGCAGGACGACTGGAAAGCAAGGAAGAACCTGACGTTGAACCTGGGCTTACGGGTGGACGTCAACGGAGCGTTCCACGACAACAGTTGCCACATCGGGAATATCGACGAAACCCTGGCGGCCGCAAATAAATATCCCATGATTTACGGGGGTTGCGCCAACTCCCTCAAAGTGGCAGGTCTTGAAGGAGCTGGAAACGACAGCACGCTCGACAACAATTACGCAAAGAATCTGGCTCCGCGAGTGGGTTTCGCATACGACATCGGAGGACATAACAAGACCGTGGTGCGCGCAGGGTACGGAATTTACTTTGTCCGCGAAGATGTGGGCGACGTGGACCAGCTCTCGTTTCAGGCGCCGTTCCTCCCGATCGCTTTTGGAGGCGGATTGCCAGGTTGCCTATCAACCTATTTCTCGGCCAATGCGCCGGCTAGTTGCATCCCCAGCGGGTTTACGTCCAATCCGAACGCGCTGCCGAAAGCGGGAACGCTCGACCCAACCTTTATCCCGTGCCAGTCTGCGTTTCAGGGATTCAATGGAGGAGACCCGCACCAGGCGGCCCTTTACGGGTGCGCGGCGGGGAGCACGGGCAGCATCCCGACCGAGGGATTGTTCGTGCTGGCGGTGCCCCGGCGGTTCGTCTCGCCCAGCACTCAACAGTGGAACCTGACCGTCCAGCGGGATTTAGGCAAGCAGTGGATCCTCGAAGTGGGATATGTCGGTACGCATGCGATTCATTTGCGTGAAACGCGCACGGACATTCCGGAACGGGTTGCCTCGCCCGCAAACCCGATCACGGTGAAGGACGTGAACGGGAACACGTACACGATCACCCAAAACACCCTGGCGAACGGACCGATCCGGTCTTTAAATCCCCAGATCAACGGATACAACGGGTTCCAGATCTTCGACAACTCCGCGTACTCGCACTACCACTCGTTGCAGACGACGGTGTCGCGCCGCTGGTCACACGGCTATTTCCAGGCTGCGTATACATTTTCAAGGTCGCTGGACGTCAACTCCAGCGGGAACACGGCGTTCAACACCGCTTTCAACGACGAAACCAACCTGAGAAACGGTTACGGTCTTTCCGATTTCGACCGGCCGCATCGTCTCTCCGTGAGCTACCGTTATGACCTGCCATTCTTCTCAGGAGCTACAGGTTGGCAGCATGATGTCCTCGGCGGCTGGGCCATCAGCGGCATCACCATCATTCAATCCGGCACGCCATTCTCGATCATCGATTCGGCCGCGGGTTCGGTTTACGAGGGTGCCGGATACACAACCACGCTGACCGGAAGCCTCGTTGCCGGAGGCTCCATCTCGAAGGGTTACACGGGCGGGGGCATCGGCAATGAACTCGCCAACGGCTATTTGAATGCCGCAAACTTCACCCGTGCGCCATATTTGTACTACCCGTCCGGTGTGTGTACCGATGCGACCGGGAACACCTGCGTGACCGAGTTTGGAAATCTGGGACGAAATACTTATCGCGGTCCTTACCAGCAGAACTGGGACTTCTCTCTGCTGAAGAATATCCACCTGACGGAGCGTTTTGGTCTGCGCTTTACCACGGACTTCTTCAACATCTGGAACCACGCGAACTTCGCGAATCCGGCAATTAACGACGTAGAGACGATCGGGCCCGGGAGCCCGTTCGGAAAGATCTTCTCGACGGTCGGGACGCCGCGACTGATCCAGTTCTCGCTGCGGTTGGCGTTCTGAGCGGAACCACCGGGAACAATTGGCAACGGGGCGCTGGGGTTGGCCTCCCGCTGCGCTTCAGCAGGCTCGAGCTTCGAGCAAAGTGATATCATTTTCAGGCTATGGCTAAAATTGCATCCCGCATTGCTCAATTAACCGGCGAAGGCGCTCTGGCGGTGTTCACCCGCGCGAAAGAACTGGAAAAAGAGGGGCGCTCGATCATTCATCTGGAACTGGGCGAACCGGATTTTCATCCGGCGGCTCCGGTGGTGGATCGTTTGCGGGCGGCCGTGGCGGAAGGGCGCGACCGCTACGTGGCGACGCGCGGTATTCCTCCGCTGCGCTCCGCCATTGCGGATTACCTGAAGCGCACGCGCGGGCTGGACATCGCTGCCGACGAGGTGCTGGTGGCGCCGGGCTGCAAGATGGCGCTGGCGCTCGCGATGATGGCGCTGATCGAGCCGGGGGACGAAGTGCTGTACCCCGATCCGAGCTTTCCGATTTATCCGTCGTTCACACGCGGACTGGGAGCAAAGGCTGTGCCGTATGCCCTCGGCGAGCGGAACAAGTTTCAGCCGGACCTCGCGGAGATCGCGGCGAAAATCACTCCGAAGACGCGGATGCTGATTTTCAATTCGCCGAACAACCCGACAGGTACCGTTTTCAGCGACGCGGCAATTGCGCAAATTGCCGCTCTGGCGAAGAAACACGACCTTTGGGTGATCGCCGACGAGATTTATGCGCGCATCCTGTTCAGCGGCGAATACAGATCCATCTGGGCGCTGCCGGGAATGGCCGAGCGCACCGTGATCATCGACGGATTTTCGAAATCGTTTGCCATGACCGGCTGGCGGCTGGGTTACGCCGTCGCCGAGAAACACGTGATTGACGCTCTGGACATGCTGGTGCTCAACACGTTCACCTGCACGGCCGAATTTTCGCAAGTTGCGGCCATCGAAGCGCTCCGCGATTCGACCAACGCCGTACCGGCGATGGTCGAGGAGTACCGGAAGCGGCGTGACCTTTTCGTCGGGAAACTCAACCGGATTCCGGGCTTCCGCTGCCAGTCGCCGGACGGCGCGTTTTACGCCTGGGTGAACATCGAGGAAACAGGTATGCCGGCCGAGGAAGTGCAGCGAGTGCTGCTCGAAGAGGCGGGAGTGGCCGGAATCGCCGGACGGGCGTTCGGCGCCGAGGGCGAAAACTATCTGCGATTTTCGCTGGTGAGCGCGACGCACCTGCTCGAAGACGCGCTCGAGCGGATCCGGCGGGTATCTTCCCGGTGGCGTGCCGCTGTCGCGCGATAACCGAAAACAGTTTCCGGATGGCTGGGATTTCTCGACTCACCCTATCCCCTGATTCATGGAGACGCGGAATGAAGGAAACTCTTGTGCGCCTTTCGATTGGAATCCTACTCGCGGCTGGACTGGCCTCGTCAGGGCTTGGCCAGTCGAAACCCTATCCCTCCGCGGATGTCCACGAAACTTACGAGCGGTTGCTCAGGGAAATCGACAAGATTCCCTTGTACGACAATCACGCCCACCCGGGCTTTGCAGATGACAGCGACGTGGACGCCATGGCCTCGCCGCCAGATGAAAGCGCGACACTGCGCCTGCGCGACGACAATCCGGAATTCGTGGCCGGAGCAAAGGCCCTGTTCGGATATCCCTACGATGATTTCAAGCCTGAGCACGCCAGGTGGCTTGCGGACAAGAAAGGAGCGGCCGAGAAAGCCGGCGGCACATCGTACTTCGACGGCATCCTCGACAAATTGAACGTGGATATCTGCCTCGCGAACCGCGCAATGATGCCCGCTTATCTCGATACGAAGCGGTTTCACTGGGTATTTTTTGGCGACTCGTTCTTCTATCCCTTCGACAATCGCGACCAGGCGGCCGGCACGCCGGACATGGGAGTTTACGTGCCGTTGCAGGAGAAGATGCTTTCGCGCTGGAGGAAACAGGAAGGAGTGGACGCGCTGCCCGCGGATCTGGCGGGATATGTCGCTTTCGTCCAAAAAACGATGGAGGACAACCAGAAGCGCGGCGGCGTGGCCATCAAGTTTGAGGCCGCCTATTTCCGCACGCTCTATTTCACGGATCCTCCGCGCGAAAAAGCCGAAGCGGTTTACAGCAAATACCGCGCGGGCGGCGCCCCGACGGCGGAAGAATACCGGACTTTTCAGGACTATATTTTCCGGAGAATTACGGACCAGGCAGGAAATCTGCATCTGCCCATGCACTTTCACACTGCCGTGGGAATTGGAGATTACTTCAGCCTCCGCAACGGCAACGTGCTGAATCTTGAAAACGTGGTGCGCGACGCGCGCTATAAGAATGTGATTTTCGTCCTGATTCATGGCGGCTGGCCCTACGAACGCGAAGCGGCGCTGCTGACGGCGGTCAAGAATGTGTATCTGGACACGTCGTTTCAATCCGAAATGCTCTATCCATCACAGTTCAAGCTGGTGCTGAAGCAACTTCTGACGCTGTACCCGGACAAGATGATGTATGGTTCCGACGCATTTCCCTTCAATGACGCGTTGGGCGCGGAAGAGAGCATGTGGCTGGCGGCGCGCACCACCCGCACCGGGCTTGCGGCGGCGCTCGCGGAACTGGTGGAGGAAGGCGCGTTCAATGAAGCGAAGGCTTTGGAGCTGGCGCGAAACTACCTGCATGACAATGCGGCACGCCTTTATGGAGGCTTGAAACGATGAGCGAAAACAAGGAATGCAAATACATCCCCTGGAAAAACGTGGAACGTGAAAAACTGAACGAACTGATCGACCGCGAGATGGTTGTCGGCGACAAGCTGATGCTGGCGCGAGTGTTCCTGAAAAAAGGGGCCCACGTCCCAAAACACCAGCACCACAACGAGCAGGTAACCTACATCATGGAAGGCGCGCTGAAATTTGCGATTGATGGAAAAGAAATTGTCGTGCGCGCCGGGGAAGTGCTCTGCATTCCCTCCAACATGCCACATGAGGCGTGGGCGCTCGAAGACACGCTGGACCTGGACGTGTTCGACCCGCCGCGCGAGGATTGGCTGAACAAGACGGACGCGTATTTGCGGCATGGGCGCTGAAAGGCGTTCCCTGGCTGGCCCCGGCCTCCCTGAAGCCAGACCCTTGGACCGAAGGGCTTCGATCGCAGAAGCGGCAGCTTTGCTGCCGCACCCGAAACCAAGGGCTGCGCGCTTACCAGATTTTGCAGGATTTTTCGCGGACCATCGGGTCGCCTTTTTTGCAGCCAAAGGCCTTGGCAAACGCTTCGAGGTTTGAAATCGGGCCGTTGCCGCGGAAACGCGCCAGAGGATGCGGGTCGGTATTGGTCTGCAGACGCGCCGCCTCCGCGCGCTGGTTCGTGCCCCACACTTGAGCCCAGCCGAGGAAAAAGCGCTGCTCGGGCGTGAAGCCGTCAATCTCCTTCGGTCGCCTGCCTTCGATGGACTTTTCATACGCCGCATAGGCAATGCTCAAGCCGCCAAGGTCACCGATGCTCTCCCCTAGAACCAGCTTCCCGTTCTGGTGGAGGCCGGGTTCCGCTTCATAGCTGTTGAACTGGTCCACGATGCACTGGCCCCGTTCGTCGAAATTTCGCCGATCGTCGGCTGTCCACCAGTTGCGCAGATTTCCCTGGCCGTCAAATTGCGAGCCTCGGTCGTCGAAACCGTGGCTGATCTCGTGGCCGATGACGGCGCCCATGCCTCCGTAATTGACGGCGTCGTCGGCGTTGGGGTCGTAGAACGGCGGCTGAAGAATGCCCGCCGGGAAGACGATTTCATTGAACGTCGCGTTGTAGTAGGCGTTGACGGTCGGCGGCGTCATCGCCCATTCGGAGCGATCAACCGGCTTGCCGATCTTCGCGAGGTCGCGATTTTCCTCAAATTCCTGGCTGCGGCGAACGTTCCCGAGATAGGAGCCGCGATCGATCGTAAGCTTTGAATAATCGCGCCACTTGTCCGGGTAGCCGATCTTCACGTTGAACGCTTCGAGTTTCCCGAGCGCCTGCTTTTTTGTCTCTGGCCCCATCCAGGAAAGCGTGGGAATGTCGGAACGGAGCGCGGCGACGAGATTGTTCACCATCCGCTTGGCGCGAGCCTTGGCCTCCGGCGGGAAATATTTCTGCACATAGATTTCGCCGAGCGCCTCGCCAAGATTCTGGTTGGCGGCCTGGGCGCAGCGTTTCCAGCGCGGCTGGAGTTCGGTGGTGCCGGAAAGCTGCTTGCCATAGAAATTGAAATTCTCCTGAACAAAGGATTCAGAAAGGGCCGGCGCGGCGTCGTGAATTACGTGCCAGCGCAAATAGACTTTCCAGTCGGCCAGCGGCGCCGCACTCAGTTGATGGTCAAGTTCCTTGAAGAAATCGGGCTGGCCGATGTTGATTTCAGCAACCGAAGGCGAGCCTACGGCCTCGAGGTAGGCTTCCCAGGACCAGTCGGGTGTGAGTCGCTTGAGTTCCGCGAGCGTCATCTTGTTGTAGTTTTTCTCCGGGTCGCGAAGCTCCACGCGTGTGCGCGACGCTTTTGCGAGCGCAGTCTCGAGCCCCATTACGGTTCTGGCTTCGGCGGCCGCCAGATCAGGAGCGTCGCCTGCAAGCTCAAACATTTTTGCGACGTGCCCGAGATAGCCTTCGCGCAGTTGTTTGGACTTTTCGTCGTCGCGGAGATAGTAGTCGCGGTCCGGCATGCCCAGCCCGCCCTGATGAGCGATGGCAATCATCTGCGAACTGTTTTTGAAATCAGGGGTAGCTCCAAAACCAAAAGCGACGTTCGTCACCTCACGATGGAGCCGCGCAATTTCAGAATCGAGACCCTTGCGGTCCTGGATGGCGGCGACGGCGGCGAGATCGGCAGCTAGCGGCTTGCTCCCCGCGGCATCAATCGCCGTTGTGTCCATGCAGCTTGAATAGAAATCACCGATCTTCTGCGTGTTTGATCCGGGGGCGGCTCCAGAATTTGCGGCGCTTTCCAGAATCGTGCGCATGCCGGCGAGATTTTTATCCCGCAATACGGTAAAGGATCCCCAACTGGAGTACTCGGCCGGAATCGTATTCGCCTTCATCCAGCCGCCCATGGCGAATTGATAGAAGTCATCGCAGGGTTTGCAGGTGCGGTCCAGGTTCGCAGCCGAAAACCCCCAGGGCGCATCGCCCGAGGGCATGCCAGCGGAACCGGCAGAAATCGCGAGAACCGCCGAAACCGCCACAACCGAAAAGAAAAGCAACATTCCTCGGGAACGTCTTAGTTTCATGGTTGACCCCAGTCAGCGAAGATTCGTCGAGCGCGCGGCCGATTTGCGGAGGTTGAGTTTATCAGAACGTGCCCGGAGTCGCATGCAAAACGGTTAATCGTTCGCGGCGCTGTCTACAGGTTGCGCATGGAGCAATTCACTCAGCACTGCCGGCGCGATCCGGACGAGAAACCCGCGATGTCCTCCGTTGATATAAATCAAGGGAAGCCGAAGGATGCTGCGCTCAACATAGACAGGCAGAAGTTTGCGCGTGCCAAAGGGAGAAGTGCCGCCCACCTGGTAGCCGGTGTGGCGCTGGGCGACTTCCGGCTTGCACGGCTCCACTTTTTTCGCGCCAATCTGCCGCGCAAGATTCTTCAGGCTAACCTGGCGGTCACCGTGCATCAGCATGAGCAGGGGCTTCGCGTCCTCCTCCTGCATCACCAGAGTCTTGACGACGGCGTGCTCGTCAATGGCCAACTGCTTCGCGGATTCGGCACTACCTCCACGCTCAACGTAATTGTAGAGATGCTCGGTGAACGTTACGTTGTGCCGGCGAAGGAAGGAAGTCGCCGGAGTCTCTGGAGCGTGTTCCTTGCGGGCCATGAGGAGCGAAAGAAGTTCCCGCTGTCACTTGGCTGGAGTAGCGAGCGGCGGCAGATAGTTCTTCGCGTATTTCGCCGTATCCACCTTCTGCCATTCGCCGTGAATGATGCCTTCGCGGATTTCGGCTGGCGTCTTCGCCTTCCGGGTCTGCTCGTAAGAATAGAAATCTTCCTTCTGGCAGATATCGCATCCCGAGCCGTGGCGGCTGGCAAAACAATCGAGCAGGCTGCCGTGGCCCTGGCTGCGATCGCAGTGGCAATAGCAGGGCTGCTGGTAGAGAACTTTCTTCACGCGGCCGGCAACGACATACGCGTTGAAGGTCTGAATGTCGGTGAAGAGGCTGGCCTCCATTGTCGGCGGCAAGTCCGCTTTGGGCGCTTCGGCGTGAAAGGCGGGCGTTGGTTCCTCGGGCGCCGCGGCGCCATGCGCCATGGCGGGGGTTTGCTGCGCGGGCGAAGCGGCGAACTCGGGCAACACCAGCAGTCCCGCCGCGGCTGCCAGCAGAGAGCCGGCGAGCAGGATTTTCTCGAACGTCTTCATAGGACCTCTTTCCTCTCTGATCAAAGCCTACCTTCACTCTAGGGCTACTGATTCCCGATTTCCAGCGGGGCGCTCCATTGGACACCTCCCGGCGCCAGTCGGCTCAGGCGGAAGCGTTCCGTGAGCTCGTCGTCCGACTCCACGCGCAGAGCATTTCTGGGTCAACGCTTCCAAGATGTGCGTCTGTCGCGGTTTTCTCCGGCGCAGTCCATCTCCACACGGCGGCACCGAGCAGGCCAGCCTCACGGCACTCGGTCAGTGACGTTTTTAGCGAATAGCCCGAGGCTTCCTCATCTGCGGCGGGCAGTTCTCCGAGCCATAAAGGTTTGTCGAGCGGGGCGAGACACGCCAGTTGCTTTGCCAGACCGGATTTTCCGGAAGGGTCCGCTACGGGGTAGTAATGGGCCTGGTAAATATCCAGCCCAAGTTCGCTCCACGCGCGGACCCACGCGAGGCTCGCCGAACCCAGAGTTACAGGGACGGCTGCGAATTCGTGCGCCGCCTGCGCGATTTCATCCGCAAAGACACGGAAGTCCGCGAAATGCATTTTGGCCGCCGCTTGCCGGTGAAATTCCCGGATGGCCCATTCGGGCTCGTTGGCGATCTCCCAGGCAAAAAGCGCGGGGTGCTCTCGAAATTCACGAAACACCGGGACGAGGATTCGCTCGAGAAAGGCCTCGCGGCCAGCGGCGAACTGCAAGACCTGCTCATTGGCGTGCGCGGCGGGCTTTCCCTCGCGATCCTGCAACCAGAGGTAATCAATGAGCGAGAAGCAGAGTCGCAGCTCCGAGCGAGCGGCGAGTTCGAGCGCGGCTCGGACATCCGCCAGGAGAAATTCATCCGGGCGTTTGGGAATGCCTTTCTCCGACAAGAAGCCGCCGCGCCCGTCCGCGAACAAAAACCAGCGCACCACGCCGACGCCGCAATCGCGGATGCGGGCGAACTCTCTCTCAACTCTGGAATGGTTTTCTGGAAGCGAAACACCCCGGTGCCCCGAGGGGCCCACACCGAAATCTTCGGCATAATTTGCCCAGGGATAGTTGACGCCAAGCGAAAACGGCTGGTTCATCATGACGGCTCTGTAAGACTGCCCGTGCTTAACGAATCGAAATGGTCTTGGCGAATTGGGCGCGCTCCGCGGCGGCGGCTCGTTCGGCCAGATGTTTTTCGCGCAGGTGGCGCTGGACGCGCCGGCCCCACGAACGGATAAACGTATAGTTGAGCGCCCCGCCGATGGCGGAGCTGGCGAGCGGCACCATGCGTCCCACCCACTTCTCCGCGCTCTCTTCCCCAATGCGCATGGCCAGGCGCCCCGCGATACGCGGCGCCAGGCGCTCCGCAATCTGTTTCTCGGCAAGGTCCTTGCCCAAATCAATTCCCGCCGCTCCCGCGGCCGCCAGCCACATCTGAATGCGGCGTTCCGATTCCTGTTCTTCAAATCCGTAGAGAAGGCAAAGCCGTTGAATCAGGCGCAAGGCAATAATGGTGAGCAGGCTGGCGTCGGGGAGTATGGTGATCATGCCGCCCAGGCCGAAACCGGCGCCTTGCGCCATCGCGATGCGTTGCGCGTTCTGAATCAGGCGCTGGGCGATGGCATCGAGTTGTTCGATCGGAACATCTCGCATGCGTCCGAAGTGCGGAATCCAAAGATTGTGCTTATCGGCAAGATATTGGCGGAATTCCTCGGGATCGATCTCGACCGACCGCAGCCCGCGAAGCATCCCGAAGCGCAAGAAACGCCCCACGGTCCTCTGGGCGAGCGATTTGGGTAACTTCCCCATAGGCTTAAGCATCCTATGCCGATTGGATGCGGTCAAGCGGCCCGGGGTCGTGGGCGGCTCGGGCGGCGATGTTGACCAGCCGGAAGCATCGGGACCGGAGTTCTACTTGACGCGGTAACGATTTTGGGTAAACTGCATTTTTCCCATGGCGACCATGACTACATATTTGCCGACCGAAGTCACTGTGGATCTGGACTATCCGCAGCGCGAAGCGGCATTTTTCTACGGATTGTTCCTGAGGGGGCATTCCGCGGACAAACTGCGCCAGGACATCGAGGTTCCGCCCGCAGTTTTGGCCAAGTGGCATCGCGAAGCCCTGCGAGAACCCCAGTTGCGCGACGTTTTCTCACGAATGCTCGAATACCGCCGGCACGTCCTCGCCATCTTTGACACCCTTGTCGGCTGTGAAGTCCAGAACCATCGCGTCCAGTAGGCGAACGAGCTTCCCGCTAAATTCCTGCTCCGAGGCAACGCTTAGACCCGCTTGTCCCGTCTAACGGGCATCAAGGGGTAAATGTCCTTGAATGAACGAGATTCCCTATTTGACGTGTCCGGTGCACGGGTTTAGAATTCAGTGTCCCTAAAGGTGTCTCCATGCCTATGACGTTTCAGAAGGTTCTAGCCAGTCTCGCCGCGTACGTCTTGTTGCTCCTCCCCGTCGCCGGGCAGCAGGCCCAAGCGCCCGATCCCAACCCGCAAGCGCCTCCGCAAAATCAAAAGCTCACCAAAGACCAGAAGCAGAAGATGAAGAAAACCTTGAAGGAACTCGACAACTCCTTCAAGACCTGGTTGAACGAAGACGTGATTTACATCATCTCCCCCGAAGAGCGCACCGCTTTCCTGCAACTGGCAACCAACGAAGAGCGCGAACAATTCATTGAGCAATTCTGGCTGCGGCGCAGCAGCAATCCGGACATGCCCGATAACGACTTCAAGGAAGAACACTACCGCCGGATCGCGTATGCAAACGAGCACTATGCTTCGGGAATCCCGGGGTGGAAGACCGACCGCGGGCGGATTTACATTATCTGGGGCGCTCCGGATGAAATCGAATCGCACCCAACCGGCGGCACATACGATCGCCCGATGGAAGAAGGCGGCGGCTCAACCACGACGTATCCCTGGGAGCGCTGGCGGTATCGCTACCTTGAAGGGATCCAGGAAAACGTGGAACTCGAGTTCGTCGATCCGAGCGGTTCCGGGGAATACCACCTGACGATGGATCCTTCTGAAAAAGACGCGCTGCTCAATGTGCCGGGCGCCGGCCTCAGCATGATGGAATCGATGGGGCTGGCATCGAAGACCGACCGCTTCACGCGCTCCGACGGCACACACCTCCCGACCTCGCTTGGCGGGACTCCGGCCAGCTTGAATGAGTTCACGCGCCTGGAACTCTATGCAAAGGTTCAGCGGCCTCCCGAAGTGAAGTACAAGGACCTGGAAGCACTGGTGACCTCGCGCATGGTCCGTGACCAGTTGAAGTTCAACTACCGCACGGACTTCCTGAAGGTGACGAATGACACAGTGCTGGTGCCGGTGACCGTTCAAGTGCCGAACAACCAGCTGCAGTTCAAGAATAAAGATGGCGTCTATAGCGCGGAGCTGAACATCTTCGGGCGCGTCAGCACGCTTACAAATCGCGTGGTGCAGACTTTTGAGGATTCCGTAACGCGCGATTATCCGGAATCACTCTACAAACAATCGATGAAGCTCTCGTCGGTCTACCAGAAATCGCTCCCCCTGCGGCCGGGATTGTATCGCTTGGACCTGGTCATCAAGGACGTCGATAGCGGCAACGTGGGCGCGGTCAACACGAGGCTCGCGGTCCCCCGTTATGAAGATGAAAAACTGGAGGCGAGCTCGCTGATACTTGCCGATCAGATCGAACACGTTCCCGCCAAGCAGATCGGCACCGGCCAGTTTGTTCTTGGTTCGTCCAAAGTGCGGCCAAGGCTCGATGCGGATTTCACAACCGCAGACAAGCTCGGCATCTATCTTCAGATTTACAATCTCAAAGGCGACGAGAAAACCCACAAGAGCAACGCCAACTTCGTCTATACGGTGAAGAAGGGTGATCAGCAGGTGATGCAGTTCAAAGAAACTTCCGCCGACATGAAGCAGACCGGGGATCAGGTGACCATCGAGCGACTTTTGCCTCTGGCCACGCTGACTCCGGGGAAGTATACTCTCGAGGTCAACGCGACCGACTTGCTGTCGAATATAACCATTTCCCGTTCCGCGGATTTCTCCGTGAAGAATCCGGTGGAACAGAAGACTGCGGCGAACGTCACACCAGGGAGGTAAACGAGTGAAGCGCGGCACCCTCCTGTCGTTCGGGGTACTGCTCGGCTCCGCTCTTGGTGTGACTTGTGGCGCGCCTTCGCTTCTCGCGCAATCCGGCAAGCAAACGGTCGCGAGCCCTGGAAAATTATCCGGCCAGGTGCGTGATTCGGGCGGAGTCCCCCAGTTGGGTGCCACCGTTGTCATTCTCCCAGAAACACCCGGTCGAGACGCTGCCTGCCAGTTCCTGACGAACACCGAAGGCATCTTCCGCGGCGAAAAGCTGGCGCCGGGTTCCTACACCGTGCGCGTGACACTGGCCGGTTTCCTGCCATTCCTTGAAAAGCACATCCAGATTTCGCCAAACCTGACCACCACCGTTAGAATCCAGCTCGAGTCCATGTTTGCTTCGATCGAGCAGCTCCGCCGGCCGCCTGCGGCCAGCGCTGCCGAAGCCGACGACTGGAAATGGGTGTTGCGCTCGGCACCCGGCCTGCGCCCCGTTCTGCACTGGGATGATCCCGCCGGCTCCATCACATCTTCCATCGTCGTTGAACAGAATGTGCACCGCCCCCTGGGAATTGTCGCGTTAACCGACGGCGCACGCCGGCCGGGCTCGGTTTCAAACGTTGCGGCCGCTCCGAGCACGGCTTTTGCTTACGATCAGAAAATTGCCGGCTCGAACCACATTGTTTTTGCGGGGCAGATTACCCCCGATGAAGAGTCTCCCGCGGGCGGAATCGCGACCGTCTGGCTGCCAGGCGGCTCGTCGGACACGGGTCCGTCGAGCACCTTCGTATTGCGGGAAGCAAAAGTGGGCACCAACGGCCTGACATTCCGTGGTGTGCGCCTGGACGAGAGCGAAACACTTGCGCTCGGCAGCCGTTTGCTCGTGCGCGCCGGCGGGGAATACGTTTTGGTCGGATTGGGCGCGTCTGCCTCCGGCCTGCGCGCGCGCATAAAGCTGGAAACTCGCGTAACTTCGAACTGGTACGCGGATGCCATCTACGCAGCGCTTCCAAGCGGCACGACTCCCAATGACGCTCTGAACGCGGAACTGGAAGGCATGGATGCGCCAGGTGTGCTGGTCGATGCCCTGAATCAACTGGATGCTTTCCCCGCGCTGCTGATGCGTCGGGGCCGCCCGGTTCTGGAAAGCGGGCGCCATGAAGAATTGGCCGTTGAGAGAAAGATCAGAACCCGCGGTGTTTTTCAGATGGCCGCTTTTCATGACGACTACGGCCACGTCGCCCTTTTTGGCCGCGGAAACAGCCTGCCCCCCGAGGAATTCTTCCAGGACTTCTTTTCAAAGGGGTTTGCCTACGACGGCGGGGCTTCCAGTGATTGGGGCGGCCGCGTGGCCCTGCGGGAAAAACTCAGCGACGATCTGGAGTTGACGGCCATCTATGCGTTTTCTGGCGCGCTGGTTCCCGTTGCCGAGATGGATAGCGGTCTGCGGGACGGATTGCGAACCGCCCAACGTCAATCGGTAGCGACAAAAATCACCGCTCGGATACCACAGACCGGAACGCACCTCTCCGCCGGCTACAAATGGATCAGCGACACGGCCCTTTCCAGGGTGGATCCCTACGGTGAGGCCGCCTATCAGGTGGGTCCCTACCTGAATGTCGGAATCCGGCAGCCTCTGCCACGAATGCTGTTCGGACGCTGGGAAGCCAGCGCCGAGTGCGACAACCTGCTCGCCCAGGGTTACTTCTCTCTGAATACCAGGGATGGGCAACTCCTGCTCGTACCCGCATTTCGCAGTTTCCGGGGTGGCGTAAGTCTTCAGTTTTAGCCACTGGAAGGCATCTGAAAATCTGTATTCACCCTACTAAAAACCGGATGCGGCTCTCCCTGCGCCCGCAAGACATATTTAAGCTGTTTATTTGCATCTTGTTATGACTATAGGAATCTACTAAACATTGGAACATCAGTTGCTGCAATTGAGCTAAGGTTAGGTACGAGCTTTTTAGGTTTCTGATGCGACAGAATCTCCGCGTGCGGGTAGGGGCGGTCGTGCTGGCGTTAGCGACGCTGGCTGCGATTGTCTTTGCCTGGCTGAACTTCCTGCAGCGCTCCCGTTATGACATGGTGGACGATGGCGTAGCTTGGTCGGATGGGCCGGCGGGTGTCGAAGCCTGGAAGGTTTCCGCCGATTCGCCCGCCTCTGCCGCCGGAATTCACTCTGGGGACACGCTGCTCGCGATCAACGACGTTGCCGTGCCCAGGGCCGCAGCGGTAGCGAACCGCCTGTACCGGGCCGGGCTTTGGACCCAGCTTCGCTACAAGCTCTCGCGCAACGGCGAAGAGTTTGAAACCCGCCTGATCACAACTCCCCCGCACAAGCCCATCAGCGTCGAAAATTATCTGCGCGTTGTCGGACTGCTGTATCTCTTCATTGGCCTGTTCATTTTTGCGCGGCGGTGGAATGCGCCGCGCGCCGTGCATTTTTATGTTTTTTGCCTGGTTTCCTTTGTCGTCTGTTCTTTCCATTACAGCGGCAAGCTGGACACCTTCGATCTGGAAGTCTACTGGTCAAGCGTCGTTGCAGGTTTGTTCGCGCCGGTGCTGCTGCTGCATTTTGCCCTGGTTTTTCCGGAGCGGCCGGAAACTTCAAGGAAATCCCTCGCGAAATTTGCGGGGGTCTACGTGCCTCCGCTGGTGCTGCTCGCGATCCACATTCTGGTGGCGCTCAATGCCGGTGGCTTTGTGCCCACCACGCGGTCGAGAGTGGAGCTCGATCAGCTGGAACTCGCCTTCCTGGGCTTTTATTTCCTCGCTGCCGGACTGATTTTCAATCTGAGTTACCGGCGGTCGCGCTCGGGCGTCCTGCGGCAACAACTGAAGTGGCTTACCGGCGGAACGCTTGCGGGAAGCCTGCCGTTCACGCTGCTCTACATCGTTCCCTACGTTTTTGACGCCGCTACGCTCGCCTGGATGCAGTTTTCCGCTTTGAGCCTGGTGCTGATCCCGCTCTGTTTTGGCTACGCCATCATTCGTTACCGGTTGATGGATGTGGACATCATTTTCAAGCGCGGTTTGGCGTACACGGCGGCGACCGCGGCCGTAGCGGCGGTTTATTTCGGGCTGGTGGCCCTGATCGCGCAGATTTTCCACGAGCAGACCACGGGATCTGTCGGCGGCATGATTGCGATCGTGGTTGCGGCATTCCTCTTTCAGCCGTTCCGCGAAGGGATACAGGCGCGGCTTGACCGGTTCTTTTACCGTGATCGCCTGGACTACCGCCGCACGCTGATTGAATTTGGCCGCACCCTCACGAACGAAGTGCGCCTCGAGCCCATGCTCGGCTCGGTGATGGATCGCGTCTCGCAAACGCTGCTGGTCGATCGCCTGGCAATTTTTGTGGAAGATGCGCAGAATCCCGGCGACCTGCGACTGGCGCGTTCGATGGGTGTGCGCCTCACCGAGCGCCTCGATCTGAGCTTTCTGAAATCCGCCAGACCGGAGCTAGCGAACAACACGATTTTCTTCGAGTCTTGCCGCAATGTTCCCGATGTCGTCGATTCGGTGCGCCGCACGATCGAACAGCTGGACCTCAACTACTTCATTCCTTGCCGCATCCGCGAGCGCACCGTCGCTTTCTTGGGCCTCGGCAAGACGGTTGACGGAGATTTCCTGTCGAGCGATGACGTCGAACTGGTGCAGACGATCGCCGGCTACCTGGCCATCGCCCTCGACAACTCGCAGCTCTACACGTCACTGGAACAAAAGGCGTTCGAAGTGGCGCGCCTCAAGGATTTCAGCGAAAACATCGTCGAATCGCTCAATGTCGGCGTGCTGGCGGTCGATCTCTATGGAACGGTCGAGGCCTGGAACAGCCGCATGGAGCAGCTCTTTCAGGTTTCGCGGAAGGAAGCGGTTGGCCAGCCGCTCGCCGGCCTGCTGCCGGTCGAACTCGTCCAGGAAATCTCCAGCCGCGGCGATGCCGAGCAGGTGACCGGCATCTATAAGCAGAGGCTGCAGCATCAGGGAAATTCGATGGTGGTCAACGTCTCGATCACGCCGCTCGTCAGCAAGTCGGGCGAGCGCATCGGGCGGCTGTTGCTGTTTGACGACGTGACCCAGCGCGAGCGGATGGAAGAGCAGATGTCGCAGACCGAGAAGTTGACCTCTCTGGGCCTCCTGGCCGCGGGTGTGGCGCACGAAGTGAATACGCCGCTGGCCGTGATTTCCAACTACATTCAGATGCTGGCCAAGCAGATGCCGGAAGGAGATCCGCGGCAATCGATCATTGAAAAAATTGTGAAGCAGACTTTCCGGGCGAGCGAGATCGTCAACAACCTCCTGAATTTCTCGCGCACCGGACCAAGCGCGCTGGCCGATGTGGACGTCAACCGCGTGGTCGAAGAAACGCTTTCGCTGGTCGCCCACCCGCTGAAGACTTCGCAAATCCAGGTGGTGAAGCATCTCGCCGGCGGACTGCCGGCGGTGCGCGGCTCCGCCAACAAATTGCAGCAGGTTTTCCTGAATCTTTTCCTGAACGCGCGCGATGCCATGCCTACGGGAGGAATTCTGGAAGTCCGCACGGGCGCCCATAACGGAAGCGTGGAAATCGAAGTGGCGGACACGGGCAACGGGATTCCCCGCGATCACATCCATAAGATATTCGACCCGTTTTTCACGACCAAGCCCGGAGGCCGCGGCACGGGCCTTGGCTTGTCGGTCAGCTACGGGATCATCAAAGAACATGCCGGCAAGATCGATGTGCGCTCCGCCCCGGGGCGAGGTACATCGTTTCACGTCGAATTTCCGGCCGTGAGGAACGCAGTTCATGCCTAAAGGCTCGATACTGGTTATTGACGACGAAGCGGAAATTCGCGAAGGGCTGGAACTCCTGCTCGAAACCGAGGGGTATCAGGTGACCATGGCGGATAGCGGGCAATCCGGGCTTTTGCGCCTGGGGGAACAGCCCTACGATTTGTTGCTGCTCGATGTGAGCCTGCCGGACCGCAACGGCATCGAATTGCTCAAGGACATCCGGCGGCAGGATCCCCATCTGCCGATCGTGCTCATCACCGCTTACGGTTCGATCGAGATGGCGCGCGCGGCATTCAAGAGCGGCGCGATGGACTACATCACCAAGCCATGGTCGAACGATGAATTGCTGGCGCAGGTGGCACAAGCTGTCGAGTCGCATCGCCTGCGCGAGGAAAACGTCCAGCTGAAGCGCGCGCTGAAGCAGCGGTTCAATTTTCCGAACATCATCGGCAAAAGCGAAAAGATGCTGACGCTGTTCGATCTGGTGGCGCAGGTGGCGCCCTCAAGGTCAACGATCCTGATCAGCGGAGAAAGCGGCACCGGCAAGGAGTTGATTGCGAAAGCCATTCACTCCGCCTCGACCCGCGCTGACCGCGCGTTTGTGCCGGTCAACACCGGCTCGATTCCGGTTGACCTTCTGGAATCGCAGCTTTTCGGCCATGTGAAAGGCGCTTTCACGAGCGCCGTCGCCTCGAAGAAGGGTCTGTTCGAAGTGGCCGATCAGGGAACAATCTTCTTCGACGAAATTGCCACCGTCAGCCCGGAGACCCAGGCCAAACTCTTGCGCGTGATTCAGGAGCGCGAGTTCATGCGCTTGGGCGGCACCGAACAACTCAAGGTGGACGTGCGCATCGTTGCGGCCTCGAACATCGATCTCCTTTCACTCGTGAAGGAAGGGCGATTCCGCGAGGATCTCTATCACCGCCTCAACGTGATCCATCTTCATCTGCCTCCGCTGCGCGAACGCCGCGAAGATATCCCCATGCTGCTGGCCCATTTCCTGGAACGTTTCTGCACGGAAAACACCAAGCCGTTGCGGAACTTCACTCCATCCGCCATGAAACTGTTGATGGATTACGACTGGCCGGGAAACGTCCGCGAACTTGAAAACGTGGTCGAACGCGCCGTCGTGCTTTCGACACAAGAGCGCGTGGACGTGGACCTTTTGCCGGAATCCGTGCGCAGCAAGGAAATCGTCCGCGGCGTCCGCCTGCAGCTTTCAGAATTCTTGCCCCCGCTGCCGGGCGAAGCCGGATCCCGGACCGCTGCCGACCATCCGAACCCGTCGCTTTTTCAGATCATTGACGAAGTCGAGCGCCGCATCATCGTCGATATGCTGGAACGCACCGGGTGGAATCAGACGGAAGCTGCGGAACGTTTCCTGATTCCTCTTTCCACCTTGAACCAGAAAATCAAGCGCTTGGGGATTGACGTGCGCCGGCGCGGCCGAGTCGAGGAAGGCCAGGTCGCGTGGTCGGGAAAGTAGGCTGCTCCCAGCTGGAACAGAAATTGTTGCGCCCGGTTTCAATTTATTCTTGCTTCTCCTCCGCTCTCTAGGCACAGTAATTTCTGATGATTCTGCGCCTTTCGGATTCCCGCTCACGAAGCTTTCTCGTCATCGCTTCCCTGATTGTCGCGCTAGGGGTGTCTTTCTTCGGTGTGCGCTCAGGCATCGCCGGACTCGCCGCGGAAGGCAATTCGATTGATGATTTGCGCTGGGCCGTGCGCCTCGAGCCGCGTAATCCCGACTACTGGTATCGGCTGGGGCACTATCAACAATTCAATCTGGAACAGCCCGATGTTGTCGCTTCGGTCGAATCCTATCAAAAAGCCGTTGGGCTCAATCCTGGTTATACCGAAGCGTGGCTCGACCTTGGAACCGCTTACGAACTGGATGGAAACAACGCCGCGGCCCAGGCCGCGTATTCGCGCGCGAAGAAAACGTATCCCGCTTCCGCGGACGTTGAGTGGCGCTACGGAAACTTTCTGCTGCGCGAAGGAGCGTTGCCGGAGGCCTTCGCCGAACTCAGACTGGCCATGCAGGCGGATCCGCGCCGCGCCGGGGCCGTTTTTTCCCGCGTGTATCGCGCCGACCCGGACATCGACTCGATTCTGAATGATTTGCTACCGCCAATGCCCTCCGTCTACGTCGAAGCGATCAGAGAAGCGGTGGATTCAGAGCAACTGGCGGTCGCACAGACGATGTGGATCCGCCTCATGAAGTTGAATCCCCGCCTGCAGCTTTGGCAATTTGAGAGGTTTGTCGGCGCGCTACAGGCGCATCGCGATTACGATGCCGCCCGCCAGGTCTGGGATCAGGGCACGTCCACGATGAACCTGCCGCCGCTGCTCCAGCCGCGCGATTCGGTCCTCTGGGATCCAAGTTTCGAGTCGGGCATCACCAACAGGTTGTTCGCCTGGTTTTATCGACCGCTCGAAGATGGAGTCCACACCGAACTCGACACCAACGAGAAGCTTTCCGGGAAGCAATCGCTTCGCCTGACCTTCGACGGAAAACACAACCCGGGTTCAGACCTGGCTTGTGCCTCGGGTGTTGTGACTCCAGGGGCCAAATATCTTTTTTCTGGCTGGGTAAAAACGAAAGACCTCACCGGTGACCAGGGAATCCGATTCCACCTCAGGTCGGTTGGGAATAATGAGGTCCCACTGGAAACCACCAGAGAGATCCAAGGAACCACACCGTGGACTTCGATCGAACAGGATTGGACGGCCATGACCGGCGTCCATCTCCTAGAAGTGTGCGTCACCCGCGAGCCCAGCACGGATGCGGACATCCACATTTCGGGCGACGCCTGGGTGGATGATGTAACTCTCGTGCCGAAGGCGGTGGAGCGCCGGCGGCCATGAAAATCTTGCGCGTCGGCATCTGCGTACTTTTAAGTTTTGCGGTCCTCGCCTATGGAGGCGTGGAAGAGTGGTCGCAGGCGGTCCTCGAGGTGGGTTTTGCGGTGCTCCTGTTCGTCTGGGCGCTGCGCACGTACGCCTGGGATCAGGAAGTGATTGCAATCTCTCCGTTGCTGCCGCCGCTTCTGGTTTTCGCGCTGGTGGTATTAGTCCAGTTGATTTTCCAGCGGACCGCTTCGCGCTACGACACGCGCATGCAGTTGCAGTTGCTGATCGTCTATATCATCCTGCTGGTTCTTTTGCCGCAGGCATATTACCGAATGGGCCACTGGCGAGGGTTGCTGTGGTTTCTGATGTCACTGGGATTCTTCGTTTCAGTGTTCGGCATCCTGCAGCACTTGACCTTCAACGGGAAGCTTTACTGGTTCCGGGTGATGCGTTATGGCGGCTATCCCTTCGGGCCGTACGTGAACCGGAATCACTTCGCCGGATTCGCGGAAATCCTGATCCCCGTGGCGCTGGTGCCGCTGGTATTGGGAAAAGTCAGGCGGGAGCGCCTGTTTTTGGTGGGGTTGTTTGCGTCGGTTCCGATCGTGGCACTGTTGTTGTCGGCATCCCGCGGCGGCATTGTCAGCTTTGCCGTGGAATTGGTGATTCTCTTTTCGCTCCTGCTGGTCCGGCGACTTCAGAGCAAGTACATGCTGGTCGGTGGGGTTCTGGTTCTCTGCGCGATCCTGGCGGTTTCCTGGATCGGCGTCCAGGAAGTCTTGCAGAGGTTTTCCAACTACCAGTCGCTGGACGTCACCATGGGCAAACGGGCCTCCATGCGGCATGACACCTGGCGGATTTTTCTCGACCACCCCGTTTTGGGCAGTGGCTTGGGCACGCTTCAGCTGGTTTTCCCGCCTTACGAGTCCGCCTACGACGCGCGAATCGTGAATCACACCCACAACGATTATCTGGAAGCTATGGCGGAAACCGGGGTCGCTGGGGGGATATGCTGCCTCTGGTTCCTGGCTGTTCTATTTATCGAGTCGGTGAAGGGGCTGAAGGACCTCGGCGGTTCCTTTGGGGCCGCGCTGAACCTGTCCGGGCTTGTTGGTTGTTGTGGGCTATTGGTCCATAGTTTAGTAGACTTTAATCTTCATATCCCAGCCAACGCCCTGTTGTTTTTTGTGTCGGCTCATCTGGCTACCGCCCGCCTGCAAACGTCGACGCCTGGAAGTCCGGAAAGCGCTCCGCCCCGCCGGAAAATGAGAAAAGTAGAGGCGAGTTAATGATGTCAGACTGTATAATGCCGACGGGGGGTCACCCATTCTGATGGTCCCATACTCGAACATGGGATGGCGTTGTGTCTTTGTTTGCGCCGTTGCCGCAACTTTCTTCAGTGCGCCTATCGCCGTGCGCGCCCAGCAGAACGTCACTGTCGGCGAAACGCCTCAGCAGGTAAACGATCGTATCCATACCCTCACTATGGGATCGAAAAGTTCCGCGCAGCACGACTACGTGATTGGCGATGGAGACCTGCTGGACATTTCCGTTTTCGACGTTCCGGAACTTTCGAAAGAAGTGCGCGTAAGCCAGACCGGTCTGATCAGCATTCCGCTCATTCCTGCTCGGATTCACGTAACAGGGCTAAGTGAGTCACAAACGGAACAAAAAATTGCGGAGCTCCTCGAAGCGAACGGCTTGGTGTCGCATCCCGAGGTTGGCGTGGCCGTGAAGGAACACCGCAGCCAGCCGATCACGGTGGTCGGAGCGGTTCAGCACCCGATGGTTTATCAAGCCGACCGCGATGTTACATTGCTCGAAGTGCTTGCCGAAGCGGGCGGCATCGCCAACGACGCGGGAGACACCGTCATTGTGACCCGTCACCGGGTGATGAGCTTGATCGAAGTTGCCAATCCGCAAACCACTCCCGTGACGGCTGCCCCTGGCTCTGGCGAACCACCGCCGCTCGATCCACCGGCCACGCCTGAGCCTGCGGAGAAAAAAGCCGATGCTTCTCCAAAAGCGCCCTCTTTTCCCCCGGCTGAGGAATTGGCGCATGCCAATCCGGCCGGGCCGCCCGAAACCACCGATGCGGCTAACACTCCGCCAAGTCCGGACTCCACTTCCATCACCATCAATCTGAATGATCTGCTGGAGACGGGCGACACGCGCAACAACATCCTGCTTCACGCGGGCGACGTGGTCACCGTTCCGCATGCCGGCATTGTTTATGTCCTGGGTGCAGTCACCCGGCCGGGTGGGTTTGTTGTTTCCAACGACCGCACCCAGCTCACAACCCTGAAAGTGCTTTCGCTCGCCGGCGGGCTTACCAACATCGCCAAGACCCAGCGCGCGGTGATTATTCGCAAGGACGACACCGGCAAGCAGACCGAAACCCCGGTGGATCTGAAGAAAGTGATGAAACGCGAGTCCGAAGACATCACCATGCACCCGAGCGATATTCTCTTTGTTCCAGATGACCGGACCAAACAGGCCTTATTGAAGGCGGCGGAGCTTGGCCTTGCGGTAGGCAGCGCCGTGGCGATTTTCCGGCTGGCGTACCGCTAAGAACGGACTATGATCGAAGACTCAAAACTGACTCCAAGGAATCCCGGAAGCAACGGGTCGGTCGAGGTGCTCCCGGCGTCGGCGCGCGTGCCGTCAATTGATCTCTCCCCACGCGAGCCCCATCTTTACGATTACCTGCTGATTCTTCGGAAGCACCAGTGGCTGATCCTGTCGTTCCTTCTCACGGTCGTCACCATCGTCAGCATCGCCACCTTCCGCATGCGCCCGGTATATATCGCCAAGGCCACTATCGAAATCGATCGCGAGAACACCAACATCCTTCCGTTCCAGGGTGCCGATGCCTACGATTCCATGATGGATCTCGACAACTACATCGAGACGCAATCCAAGGTTCTTACCAGCGAAACCCTGGCGCTGCAAACCATCCGCAACGCCGGCCTCGCGGCCAATCCGGAGTTTTCCGCCGGCGGCGTTCCTTCAGAAGCCATCGCCACCGGTTCGCTTGCAAACCAGAAGCGTCCACCAGAGGTCGCGGCTTTCCTGGGAAGCCTAAGCGTAAAGCGCATTCCCTCCAGCCGCCTGATGGAAGTCAGCTATGAATCCACCGACCCCGCGCTGGCCGCCCGAATTCTCAATGCGCACCTCGACAATTTCAAAGCGCAAAACATCCAGAGCCGGTACGAGGCCACTCTCGAAGCAACTCGTTTTCTCACCTCGCAACTCAACGAACTCAAGCTCACGGTAAAGCACTCCGAGGACGCTCGCATCAATTACGAGCGGCAGAACCAGATCTGGAGCGTCGACGACAAGTCCAACATCACTACCCAGCGGCTGGCGGATCTGGACAAGCAGCTTACCGACGCGCAGGGCGAAACCCTGAAGAAACAGGCCCTCTACGAATATGCAAAAGCAGGCGATATCGATGCCGTTCCCGAAATTCGCGCGGATCCCCTTTTGCAGGATTTGCAGAAAAAGCGCGCGGATCTTGCCGTTCAATACACCGAGGGCCTGAACCAATACGGGCCTAACTTCCCCAAGGTGCAGCGAGTTCAGGCGCAGCTGAAGGAAGTGGAGGATCAGATCGCCCGCGAAAGCAAAGGAATTGTCCTCCAGCTGGAGAGCGATTACCGCGAAGCAAAGCAGCGCGAAGAACTCATCCGGCAGGCACTGGAACTGCAAAAGGCCGAAACCAACAACATGGCCGAGAAGATGGTTCAGTACAACATCCTGAAGCGAGAATCCGAAGCCGACAAAACTCTCTATGAAGGCCTGTTGACCAAGCTGAAAGAAGCGGGTATTTCCGAGGGGCTAAAGTCTTCCAACCTTCGTGTGGTTGACCCGGCTATGATTCCTTCCTATCCGGCGCGGCCCGCCAAGGCCCGCAACATTGCTCTCGCTTTCCTGGTGGGTCTGGTTGGTGGCATCGGTCTGGCCTTGCTGCGCGAATACCTCGACAACACCGTGAAGACTCCTGACGACATCGAGACGCTGACGCGGTTGCCCAGCCTTGCCGTCGTGCCCACTTTCGGGGATGGCGAGAGTAATAAGCGCCGAATGGGGATATTTGGCGGGCCTTCGACGAACGGCCACGAGAAGCGCATTGAACTCGTAGCGCAGCACCTACCGAAATCGCAGATGTCCGAAGCCTTCCGCGCTCTGCGAACCGCGCTGTTGCTTTCTCAACCGGACCGCCCGCCTCAGGTGATCCTGGTGACCAGTGCCCTCCCGCGCGAAGGCAAAACGACTGCGGCTGCCAATCTGGCCGTCACTTTGGCGCAGCTCGGCGACAAGACGGTTCTGGTGGATGCGGACCTCCGCAAACCGGGAGTTGGCCGTTTGCTGAACCTTGGAACCGGCAAGTACGCGGGATTAAGTTCTTATCTCGCCGGCGTCTCGACGCTAGACCTTGTCACCGTGCCCCACCCAGCGATTCCCAATCTCAGCGCTATTCCCACCGGCCCGTTGCCGCCCAATCCGGCGGACCTTCTCTCTTCGCATAAACTTGCAGACGCAATCGCCGAACTCCGCACCAAGTACAAATTTGTTGTGATTGACTCGCCGCCGATTATGGCCGCAACCGATGCGGTGATTCTGTCGGTGCAGGCGGACGGCGTGCTGCTCGTGGTGCGCTCCGGAGAAACTCCCAAAGAAGCGTTCACGCGCACATGCGACCTGCTGACCAGCGTGAAGAGCCGCTTGCTGGGCGTAGTCCTGAACGCCGTGGATGCCAGCGCGCCGGACTACTACTATTCCTACCGCTATTATCCCTATTCCTACGGCTATGGGCCTCAGGAAGCCCTGGAATTGGGTCACGAAGAAGCACCCGAGCATGTCCCCACCAGGCCGTCTGAGCGGGATGATTCGGACAAACTCTAGGAGGTGGTGTGCGATATCTGATCACGGGTGGCGCTGGATTCATCGGTTCCCATCTTGCCGAGCGATTGCTGGATAAAGGCGAGCAGGTGGTGCTGCTCGATAATCTCTCGACCGGCAGCATGGAGAATATCCGCCACCTTAAGGGCTCTGACCGCCTGGAGTATCATCTGGAAGGAATCGAAAACCGGCAGATCCTCGCGGAACTTGTGGATGACGCCGACGTCATCGTTCACCTGGCGGCCGCGGTTGGCGTTAAATTGATTGTGGAGAGCCCGGTCCGCACGATCGAAACGAACGTCAACGGGACGCAGATGATTTTGGAAGCTGCCTCCAAAAAGAAAAAATTGGTGCTGATCGCCTCCACATCCGAAGTCTATGGGAAAAACACCAACGTACCGTTTCACGAAGATGCGGACCTCGTGCTCGGCCCCACAACGAAGGGGCGTTGGAGCTATGCCGCTTCGAAGGCCCTTGATGAATTTCTGGCACTTTCCTACTGGAAAGAAAAGAAACAGCCCGTCATCGTTGTTCGCTTTTTCAACACGGTCGGCCCGCGGCAGACCGGGCGCTATGGAATGGTTCTCCCCAACTTTGTGAAGCGGGCGCTTGATGGGGAACCCATCGAAGTTTACGGCAACGGCCAGCAGTCCCGCTGCTTCTGCGACGTCCGCGATACCGTGGAAGCCCTGCTCCGTTTGATGACCCTGAACCGCGCCGTGGGAGAAGTAATCAATATTGGCAACACAGAGGAAGTCACGATTGAGAATCTCGCCAAAATCGTGAAGCACCGCACGGGAAGCGATTCTCCCATCCGGTTTGTTCCGTACGACAAGGCCTACGAGCCCGGATTTGAAGACATGATGCGGCGCGTGCCGTCCATCGAGAAACTTCATTCCTTGACGGGTTTTCGCCCGCAGACAAATCTTGCTGATATCATTGATAGGGTGTCCGCTTATTTCCGGCAAAAAGGTGCGGCGGAAGAAGTCAAAAAGTTAACTTCCGTGAAAGCTGTATAAACTTGCGGAGAATTTCCGCCTGACGACATGAGCAACAAAGAAACCACCCGGGCGTGTGTTCATCCATGAAGACTTCCGTCACTCTTTCGATTCTTGTTCCCGTCTACAACGAGCAATACCTGATTCGCGCAAGCCTCGAACGTCTGAAACTCCTCGCAGACCAGCCTCTCCTGGAGCGCGTTGAAGTAATTGTGGTGGACGATGGGTCCACCGACCGGACCGGGGCGATTCTTCGTCAGATTGAATCCACAGAATCGACGGCCGTCAAGAGCAAGTTGAACTGGGTCTTCGCCTATCACGAAGCCAATCAGGGCAAGGCCGCCGCGATCCGCACTGCCCTGCAGCGCGCAACATCGGAATTGACGGTCATCCACGACGCGGATCTCGAATATCACCCTCTGGATCTTCTGAAAATGGCCCAGGTATTCCTGGAGGAACAGGCCGACGCTGTTTTTGGCTCGCGATTTCTTGCCAGCGAGTATCGGCGCGTTCTTTTCTTCCGGCATCAACTGGGAAATCATTTCCTGACGCTTTTTTGCAACATCGTTTCCGACCTGAACCTCACGGACATGGAAACCTGTTACAAAATGGTCCGGACGGAACTGCTGAAAAGCATTCCCCTGGTCGGCAACGGATTTGAAATCGAGCCGGAAATTTCCATCAAACTCGCCAAACGCGGCGCCCGGATTTTTGAAGTCCCCATTCGCTATGCCGGCCGGACCTACCAGGAAGGCAAGAAAATTGGCTGGAAAGATGGTCTCGCCGCTGTGAAAGCGATCATCCGATTCGGGATATCCGACTACATCTACGCGGAGGATATGTACGGCAGCCAGATTCTGGGCCGCCTGAACCGCGCGCCACGTTTTACCAAGTGGATGGCTGACGTCATCCGTCCCTATGTCGGCGAAAAAGTCCTGGAAATTGGCGCGGGCACTGGAAATCTGACAGTACAGTTAATTCCGCGAGCTCTGTATCGGGTCAGCGATATTAACCCGTTGTATTTGCATTATTTGGAGAGGGTCCGGTTGGACCGCCCGTACATGGAGGTTGGCTACACGGACGGGGAAAAAAGCGAATCCTTTCCCAAAGAGACGAAGTTCGACACGGTTATCTGCTTGAATGTTGTTGAACACCTCGCGGACGACTTGACGGCTCTCACCAATTTTCGTGAGGTGCTCGAGGATCGCGGCCGCGCCATCATTCTTGTTCCCTGCGGCCCCTGGCTTTTTGGCTCTCTTGACGAGGTGCTCGGTCATCACCGTCGCTACACTCGAAAGCAGTTGACGGATCTGGTGGAACAAGCCGGATTTCATCTGGAGCACCTTTTGGAATTCAATCGAATTGGCGTAATCGCGTGGTGGTTGAACGCGCGCCTTCTGCGCCGGCGCACCTTCGGATTCTGGCAAATCAAAATCTTGAACACCCTCACTCCGCTATTCCGCGTGCTGGATAACCTTTTGCCGCTACCTCCGCTCTCCCTGATCGCGATCATTAGCAAGCCCGGCTACGAAATGGCTGAGACGCCGGTTCGGTCCACTCTGGCGCCGGCAGGGTCGGCCTAGGGTGTTCGTCAGCGGCGGGAAGCCAGCCTCTTCGAACAGCACCGCAGGCTTTACCGCCGGAGAGCCGAACTCCGCTCCCTTCAAACGAATTTTGCTGCTACTTTTTCTGGGTTCACTTGCCATGGTGAATCCCATCGTCCACGGAGACGGCGTCGGTTATTACGCCTACGCCCGCGCTCCTCTCATTCAGCACAATCTCCGGTTTGATGAAGATTGGCGCCACGCAAACCAATACTTCTCTCAAAGTCGCACGCTCTCCAATGGCCAACTCCGGCCCGATCAGTACACGGAAACAGGCTATGTGAGCAATTTGTTTTCCGTCGGGCCTGCGCTGGTCTGGGCGCCTTTTCTGCTTGCGGCCCACGCTATCGTGCTTCTGGCCGACACGGTTGGCGCGCACATCGCCGCCGACGGTTTCTCTTCGCCCTACCTCGTGGCAATGGCCCTGGGCACCGCAGTTTACGGCTTCCTCGGATTGATGTTTTCCTATTTGCTTGCAAGGAAATACGTTCAGGAACGCTGGGCGTTTCTGGCCACGCTCGGGATTTGGGGCGCCAGCTCTCTTCCCGTCTACATGTACTTTAATCCTGCATGGTCGCACGCCCATTCGGTGTTCGCAGTTGGGCTCTTTATCTGGTATTGGGAACGCACGCGCGGTTGCCGCACGCTTTTGCAATGGCTATTACTCGGCCTCAGCGCCGGACTGATGGTCGACGTCTACTTCATCAACGGCGTGTTTCTCGTGCTCCCTCTGATCGAATCCCTGGTTGCCTGCTGGAATTTCGGCAAAGCCAGAAACTACCGCGCTGCTGGTCCGCTTCTGGCGGGAAACATCTGCTTCCTCCTTGTTGCCATCCTCGCCTTCATCCCCACACTGATTACCCGCTACATCATTTTCGGCGGAACCTTTCGCTTCGGCTCCTACACCGCGGTCCCGTGGGATTGGAGCGCACCGAAGTGGCGTTCCGTGCTCTTCTCTTCGGAACACGGCCTATTCAGTTGGACCCCCATTCTAGCGCTGGCGATCGCGGGATTGTTTCTTGCCCCTCGCGCGGCCAGGTCCCTTACAGTGCTTCTTGCCGTTGCGGCCGCGGGGTTCTACTACGTTATTTCCAGTTATCCCTATTGGCATGGGATGGCTTCTTTTGGAAATCGCTTTTTTATTTCTCTCACGCCTATCTTTATTTTTGGCCTGGCTCTATTGATCCAGCGCTTTGCGGGATTCTTCCGTTCAACAACCCACGCGTTTATTGCCGCCTCCTCCATCCTCCTTTTGTTCATCCTCTGGAACCTGGGTTTCATTTTTCAATGGGGCGCTCATTTGATCTCTCCACGGGGTCCCATCTCTTTTTCGCAAGTTGCCTACAACCAGGTTTTCGTCGTTCCCCGGCAGATTTCCAGTGATCTTCAACACTATCTTTTCAAACGAAAGGCACTCATGCAGCAGATCGAGCAAAAAGATATTGAGCAACTGCAAAAGGACGCGCAACCGTAGCTTGCGGCTAAATTGAGAAACTCGCCGCGTCACTCGCCTATCTCCGTCACGCCTGTCCGATTCTGGTACCCTGTCAGGGACAGCAAATCCCATCCCGTGTTTTGCATGGTAAATGGGTTCGGTGACCTCCAATCCGTCCACTGCTGGCACTCTCACGAACCGAGCGCAGGGTTTGTTGACCATACGTATCGAGCCGCCTCGTAAATGCTTCGAGTCGCATCTGAAAGAGCTTTGTACGCACCGCGGGCTGCTCTACTCTGTGGTTTGGCGCGACGTCAAGGTCCGCTACAAGCAGACCGCCATCGGTGTCTGCGCCTTTCACCAGAATCATGATTACGGATATCATCCCGAAGGGAGAAAGGGCGTATGGGAAAGCGGGGAAGCGCAGGGGAATTATGCACTGCTGGATCGTCACCGAAGGTTTCGCACGTTGGATAATGCCAAGCATCTCTTGAAACCCGACGGCATGCGCTGGAATTATCGCGCCTGGCGTGTTCCAGCCAAGCGGGACGCTCACGCCAACTTTCTCCTGTCTGGTTTCACTTTCTGGATTGGACTCGGCCTTTGCGTAATCGCATTGGCTTGCGACAGAAAGGCAGCTCCTCCGTATGAGTCGATTTCATCAAGAAGGAAGTAGTGTCCCAACTCGTAACTTGAGTTCACCTATGAAGAGCAACGAACGGAAACAATTCTCGACACGCGAAAGTGGGTCAGACATCCGACAACCGGTCAATGATCTGGACGTTTCTGTGGTCATTCCATGCCTGAACGAAGCCAACTCATTGGCTTTCTGTGTCGAGAAGGCGATTTCTTCCTTCCGCAAAGCGGGACTCCAGGGCGAAGTAATCGTCGCTGATAACGGCTCGACCGACGGCTCGATCGAAATCGCCGAATTCAACGGTGCCAGGGTGCTCCAAGTTCCCGAGCGTGGCTACGGCGCTGCACTAAAAGCGGGCATCGCCGCCGCGCGCGGTCAGTACGTCGTAATGGGCGACGCCGACGACAGCTACGATTTCAGCGAGGTCCCCAATTTCGTCAGCGAACTGCGCAGCGGCCATGACCTTGTCATGGGCAACCGCTTCCGCGGCGGTATCAAGCCCGGCGCCATGCCGCTGCTGCACAAATATTTTGGCAATCCCGGTTTGAGCTGGCTTGTAAATGTTCTTTTCGGGGCAGGAGTCCGGGACAGCTATTGCGGCATGCGTGGCTTCAGCCGTGCTCTCTACGACAGATTGGATCTGCGCAGCTCCGGCATGGAATTTGCCCTTGAGTTCGTTATCAAGGCCACCCAGATCGGCGCCCGTATCTCCGAAATCCCCATCATCCTGTGGCCGGACAAGCGCGGCCGTCCGCCCCACCTCCGAAGTTTCCGGGACGGCTGGCGAAGCCTTCGCTTCATGCTCCTCTATGCGCCCAACTGGCTTTATCTTTTGCCTGGCGGCCTGCTTCTGATTTGCGGATTGGCACTCATCTTCTGGCTTCTGCCCGGCCCTCGCCACCTAACTTCCCGTGTCACTCTGGACGTTCACACCATGGTGTTTGGCGTGATCTTCACGCTTCTCGGCGCACAAATCCTCTCCATTGGCGCCTTCGCCAAAGTGTTCAGCTACGCCGCGCGCTTCGACCGCGGCACCATTTCGCTCAAACGCGTTCTTAAACGAATCACGCTCGAGACCGGGCTGCTTTTAGGCGGCCTCATTTTTCTTCCCGGCCTGATCGGTTGCGCTCGCATTACCTGGGGATGGGCCGCCGGCGGCTTCGGTCCTCTCTATCAGGTTCGTCAGATTCTCTTCTGGTCCACGTGGCTTTTTCTTGGCACCCAGATCATCTTTTCCTCGTTCTTCCTGAGCATGCTGGGCATCAGCCGCGAAACCTATATCGGCGACTACGACTTAAACTAAATCTCCACCGTCCTCTGGGTCATACGCACGTCCGTCTTGACAATCCGAGTCCCCAAGTGTGTGCTCATGGTCCCCTCATGACTCCCACACCCAGCGAACTGAACCGAGAACTATTCAGGGCTACGTGCCTCTGACAATTGGGTAATACGTGGTTTCCGTGTCGTCCTTCTGTGAGTTCCTGGACAATATCCCGGCCATGGAAGCCACTCATCTTGATATCCGGGACTACATGGCTTTTGTGGCGCAATGAGGGGTCAAGCGCGCTACCCTTCACCGGCTGATGCATGCCAAGCGTCCGGTATGCCACGTTCCCTTCGGGCTTTATCGCCCTCCGAGGAATTAATCGATACGTAACCCATGACGCGGGCGACACTTTGCCGACCTGTGAGGATTCGAGTATCGTTCACCCTGCAGAGGCGTCTTGGGATCCAACACATGGAACGGAGTGGGAGCCTCGCCCGCCGAAGTAGCTCCGTCGCGCACCAAATGATCTCCATACGCTGGGTGTTTGTGCCTGGTTGTATTCGTGCAGCTACTCTGAGGAGGCGTCATGTTACGTAAGCCCAGTCGTTTGGCACTTTCGGGAATGGCGATCGCATGCGGCGCATTTCTTGGTGCGTGCAATGATTCACCCAGGTTGCAGTTTCTCACCGTCGCCCCGAAAAACGGTGAAATCTACGTTAGCGCCAAACCAGCTGGTGGAGTGAAGGGTGCGGCCGTACACCATGCACGCCCGGCCCAGCAAGCTCCTCGAACAACAGGAAGGCACCCCGCGGCTCTTCCTCCCCCCGTGACCGCCACTTGCGGCTCCTTGCAATACGCCGCCACCGCACTTTTCAGCGACGGCTCCACGCAAGATGCGTCGAGCACCGCCACCTGGAGTTCCTCAAGCACTTCTGTAGCTTCGATTAACAACACAGGGTTGGCCACGGGTGTTGGCCTGGGCACCACGAACATTGGTGCCAGCTTCAAGGGAGTTACAGCTACCAGCGAACCCCTGGGCGTGGACCAGCTCAACTCCATCACTCTCTCACCTTCTTCCCCCGGCACTGTGCCACAGGGTTCGTCTGTGCAGTTCACCGCCGTAGGCAACTTCACTTTCGCCTCCGGCGGCACGAGCGACCTCGACGTTTCGAGCCAGGTGACGTGGGCCAGCAGCAACACTGCTGTCGCTACGGTTGACAACACCGGAAATGTCACAGCCGTCGCCCAGGGTGGTCCCATCAACATCACCGCCACCAGTTGCGACAGTGGCACGGTCGGCACGGCGCAATTGACAGTCGGCCAGGCCGCGGCCACCTCGCTGGTTGTGACGCCCGCCACGATCACCATTTCGACCGGCTCGACAACGCTCTTCACCGTGATGGAGATGCTGAGCAATGGCACGACCCAGCCCGTACCGCAAGGCACTGTTGTCACATGGAGTTCCGATACAACTGGGGTTTCTACTGTCGACGCGATCAGCGGCGTAGCTCTGGGCATTACTGCCGGAACCGCCAACATCACCGCGAGCTCGACCGGCCTCACATCCGGCTCGGCAGTACTGACCGTGCAAGCCGCGGCGGCTAGATTTGCCTATGTCGCCAACAGCGGTTCTGGCTCCATCTCGGGTTATACGGTAGATGTAACCGCGGGCACTTTTGCGCCCCTTACCGGGTCGCCATTTAGCGCCTCCTCGCCACAGCAAGTCTTGATTCATCCCTCCGGCGATTTCATGTACTACCTCGATTTCATTGGATCCCTGCATGTGCTAGATATAAGTTCAACCGACGGTTCTGTGACCGATCCCCACCAGGCAGCGGTGGTAGCCTCCCCCACTGCCAGCGCAAACTTCGGCGTTATTGATCCCGCGGGCCGCTTTATCTACGTCATCAGCGACGTCGGTAACTCGATTTACTGTTTCTCGATCGCGCAGACGACCAACCAGGCCACCAACGGTGCCCCCACACTCATCCAGATCGTATCCGCCCCCACCGACCCGACACTGAACTCGCCAACCTGGATCATGACCGACCGGACTGGCAAATACGTGTACGTTGTAAACAGCCTCGGAAATAGTGTGAGTGAGTATGCCATCACTCAGACGGGCGCTAATGCAGGCGCGCTGTCACCACTCGGCACGCCGTCAATCCCGACCGGCAGTGGCCCTGTGTACGGGACAACCGACGTAAACGGCCACGTCTATGTAGCAAACAATGGGACGACTACGCAGTCGGTCTCCGGCTACAGCATCGGCAGCAACGGCCAATTGACCAGTGTTGGGGCCGACTTCATCGTCACCGGCGCGGTCGCGACAATTAACGTCCTTACCGATCCAACTGGAAACTACCTGTACGTCTTGGACGCAGACGCGGGTGGTAATGGGCAGGTCTTTGCTTATAACCTGAATACATCCACCGGGCTGATTGGATCTGAAATCGGCACAACGGCCCAACCAACCCAGATTGGCCCGTTCGGTTTGGCTATTGACCCGACCGGCGCTCTTCTGGCCATCGACAACAACGTCAGCAACACCATCTCACTCTTCAAAGTTGCAGCGGCGGGCAGCACAACGCCTCCGCCGGGTGGGTTGACACCAGCCAATCCGCCTACTGTTGCGACCGATACTAACGGTGCGCCGCTGTTCGTGACGTTCTATACCGCTGCTTCGGGCCAATAATCTCGAGCGGTGCTTCTTCAAGGGGGATGGCCTCGGCAATCCCCCTCTTTTGTTGTTTGTGCGATGTTTGGCGTGAACAAATCAATTGCTCGGCTTCAGAGAGCTTTGCGGATTGTGCCGAGCCCATCTCCCTGGGCAAACGGAAATTATCCCAGCAGCGACCCCTATATAGCTCTCCCACGCGTCATCTAAGGTCGCGTCGATGGATGCATGGGCTGTGTCGAAGTTTCCGACTCGTCTTACTCGTAGGACGTGACCGACGCCAGCAGGGGGCTGGACTTGCGCAGAAATGCCAGTTCCGTCAGCCAGAGAACCGTGTGTTTCGGGCTGCGGTTCAGTTCCGTGATATCCACAAGCCGGTAACCGAGGTCTTCCATTGTGCTGATTACCCGGGCGACGGAATTTTCAAACGGGCAGGCTACCCCAGCCTCCAGAAGAAAAACATCCGTCTTGCCGATCAGGCTGGAAGCCCCTTGTATTACCTTCAGGTCGAACCCTTCGGCGTCGATCTTTGCCATGTCCGGCACGGGCACTTTATACTTCTCAACAATCGCGCCCAGAGTCAACACTTCCACCGATGTTTCGGAGGCCACCCTTGTTTGCGGTTGCTCTTCCCGGGGAAGAAACGTGCTGCTGTCGTCCCGGTCCGAAACAAAGAAGCGCAGAGTCCCAGACTTGTCTGCTGCACCCGCGTTGATCCAGCGAATCTTGCGCCCTGCGTCGATCAGATCCTGAACATGCACTTTCAGGTGATCCTGGGGCTCGATGAGCAAGTACTCCGCATCCGGAAAATACTTCAGGGCCTCGCGCGTCCAGTTGCCACGATTGGCTCCAACGTCCAGCACACAGCCGGGCGAGAAACCGAAGCGCTTTAAAGTGGAAAACAACACACCTGCGCCATAATCCGGCGCCTGCACGCTTTCCAGCCGGGAAAGCCGCAGGCCAAAGGGTTTCAGAATCGATTGAACAATGGTTTTCAAAGTATAAGTCCCGTGACATTCTAACTTGAATTTCCCTTTTCATCACGACTGCCACTCAGCGAACTATAAATGAGGGGCAATCGATCCACGCCAGCTGTGCTAAATTGATGGAGGCGTCTCACAATTTCAGATCGCGGAATTGCTATTCAGATTTCTATGGAGCCCGGCGTTTATAACTCGGCGGCAATTACATTCGAGCACATCCCTTATGGCTGCGCCTGGGTTTGATTTATTCCCCCGTTCGGCAAACACCTTTGGTACTTTTTAGCCTCAGAAAGGTGGGCTGAGCCGGCGTGGCGCAAGTTACTGTTTACATCCCAGCGTTCAATGTCGCCAATTTCCTGGCCCCTGCGATCGAGAGTCTTCTCGCTCAGTCCCAGCCGCCGGACGAGATATTGCTCATTGACGATGGCTCTCAGGATCAGTCCGTCGAAATCGCCAGCCGCTATCCACGAGTCACCATCATTCGCCATGGCACCAATCGAGGATTGGCGGCTGCCCGGAACACCGCCATGCGTGCCGCGCGCAATGAACTGGTCGCTTCTTTGGATGCAGACTGTGTCGCGGATCCCTTCTGGCTTGCGGAACTCGAGCGAAACCTCACGGATCCTCATATTGCAGGTGTAAGCGGAAAGCTAGTCGAAGGTGTTCAGCGGACTACCCCGGATCGCTGGCGCGCTGTCCACATGCCTCAGCACTGGGGCGACGTTCAACTGAGCGGCCCCGCTTATCTGTTTGGCTGCAACAATCTCTTTCGTAAATCCGCGGTGCTCTCCGTGGGCGGCTACGACGAAAGAATGCGCACAAATGGAGAGGACACCGACCTTTGCGCACGCCTGCGCGGCAATCGCTGGGAATTTCTGTACGTCCCCTCCGCCAGGGCCACGCACATGCGCCACGATTCCACTGCCTCCCTCCTGGCCACCTACTGGCGCTGGTGGCGTTTTGGGGTCAATGCCTACCATCGCGGCCCGCGCCTTCGTTCCGTCCTCGGCCACGCAGTTTTCGTCCATTTCCGTTACAATTTTTTAGGCCCTTTGCTCAAGGACATCAAAGCCCGCCGCTGGAGACTTGCGGCCTTTGATTTTCTTATCCCGGTCTATTTTCCGTATCGAGACTTCCGTTTGTGGCTGAGCTCGAAACATGACTCGCCGAAGCACTGACTTGAGAGGAGAAACACTTCTTGAATGTACTTGTGACCGGAGGTTGCGGTTTCATCGGCTCGCATGTCGCCCTGCACCTTCAAGCGGCGAAACACAAAGTCGCCGTCATGGACAACCTGGTGCGCCGCGGCAGCGAAAAAAATATCGCCGCCCTCGAGCGCAACGGAGTTTCTTTTTTACACGGTGACGTCCGCAACCCCGAAGATTTGTCCAATCTTCCCTCCGGCATCGATTTGATTTGTGACACCAGCGCGCAACCTTCGGTGGTCACCGGCTACGCCAATCCCCTCTTCGACATCGCCAACAACGGTCTCGGCGTGATTCATATCCTCGAATACGCCCGCCCGCGGCGCATTCCCCTGATCTTCTGGAGTTCCAACCGCGTTTACGGCGCCGACCGCCTCAACGCTCTCCCGCGTCGGGAAATGCCCACGCGTTTCGAATACGATCTCGGTGCGTGGGATCGCCTGCCAGCGGAACAGCGGCCCGCGGGCTTTCATCCCGTTCACGGCGTTTCCGAGGATTTTTCGATCGACGGCGGCCAGCGCAGCATCTATGGCCTCAGCAAACTGATCGCCGATGCCGCCTGCCAGGAATACTCCCAGGCTTACGATTTACCCGTGGTCGTGAATCGCTTCGGCGTGATCTCCGGCATTGGCCAGTTTGGCCACGCCGACCAGGGTTGGGTGGTGTGGTGGGCCATTGCTCACTGGTTCAAGCTGCCGCTCACCTATCTGGGCTGGCAAGGCAAACAGGTGCGCGACGTTCTTTTTGTTGAGGATATGCTTTCCGTGTTGGACTTGCAGATTGCCCAGCTCTCCCGCTTCCGCGGCGAGGTCTTTAACCTCGGTGGCGGCCCGGGAAACGCGATCTCTCTTCGCGAAGCCACCCAGTCTATGCAGGAGATCTCTGCGCGCTCCACCTCCATCAGCGTTTCGGACCAGGCCCGCAAGGGCGACATCGTGCTCTATTGGACCGACAACCGCAAAGCCTCGCAGCAACTCGGCTGGAAGCCGAAAACGGATTTGCGTACCGGCTTCCAGCGCATCTTCGAATGGATCCGCGAAAACGAAGCGGATTTGCGCGCCCGCTACGCGCCTTGAGTGCGCCCGCATTCCATTTTCCGCGCTCGTCTGGCATTTCGGCGGGCAAATAAGCGAAAATACTCAAGCCGTCCGGGTTTGCGGTTTTTCTCAAGGAGCGTTCGCCCCTCACCATGTCTTCAACCGTCAAGACAATACTCGTCACCGGCTCCAGCGGGCTGATCGGTTCCGAGGCCGTGGAACATTTTGACCGCCAGGGTCATACCGTCATTGGCGTCGACAACAACATGCGCCGCGTTTTCTTCGGCGAGCCCGGCGACACCACCTGGAATCTCGAGCGCCTCCGCAGCGTCACCCGGAATTTTACGCACTTCAATGTGGACATCCGCGACCGCCTTGCCCTCGAAGAACTTTTCCGCGCGCACACCTTCGACCTGATCGTTCACTGCGCTGCTCAGCCCTCCCACGATAAGGCCCGCGACATCCCCATCCTCGATTTCGAAGTCAACGCCCTCGGCACCGTCAATCTCCTCGAAGCCACCCGCCTGCACTGCCCCCAGGCCGTCTTCGTCTTCATCAGCACCAACAAAGTTTATGGCGATGCCCCCAATGAAGTTCCCCTGAAAGAGTTGGAGACCCGCTGGGAGTACGCCCGCCCCGAGGACTTCGAAGGCATCGACGAAAATTGCCGCATCGACCGTACGCTTCATTCGCTCTTTGGCGCGTCGAAAGCGTCCGCAGACCTGATGGCCCAGGAATACGGCCGCTACTTCGGTATGAAAGTCGGCATTTTTCGCGGGGGATGCCTCACCGGGCCGTCGCATTCCGGCGTTGAACTTCACGGTTTTCTTTCCTACCTCGTGAAAGTGGCGATTTCCGGTGGCACCTATTCCGTTTTTGGCTACAAGGGTAAGCAGGTCCGCGACAATATTCATAGCCACGACGTAGTGCGTGCGATCGAGGAATTTGCCGCAAGTCCGCGCTGCGGAGAGGTCTACAACCTCGGCGGCGGCCGCCAAAACAGCATCTCCATGCTCGAAGCCATCACCAAACTCGAGCAGATGAATGGCAAGAGGATGAACTGGAAGTATATCGACCAGAACCGTAAGGGCGACCACATCTGTTACATCTCTGACATGACCAAGTTCCGCTCGCACTATCCAAATTGGTGCATTAGTCGCTCGCTCGATGCTATTTTGGAAGAGATTATTACCGCACAGAGCCGATTGCAGACGAATTCGAGCGGCTCCTAATCCGTTTCGCATTCCGGGAGGCGGCAGTTTTAAACTGCTAATCGATGCCATTCGCAAGCGTACTGATTGACACCTACAATCACGAGAAGTTCATTGAGAAGGCGGTCACGAGTGTCCTCGAACAGGATTTCCCCCCCTCCGACCGGGAAGTGATCGTCGTGGACGATGGCTCGACAGACGGCACTCCCGAAATCCTCCGCAAATTCCAGCCGCATATTCGCATCCTAAGTAAACCGAACGGCGGCCAGGCTTCAGCGTTTAATGTCGGCATTCCCGAATGCCGCGGGGAGGTCATCGCCTTTCTCGACGGTGACGATTGGTGGGCCCCTGGCAAGCTCCGCACTGTTGCGAATCTTCTGGCTGGGGACGCTTCGCTCGGCGTGGTGGGCCACGCCATCATCGAAGCCTTTAACGATGGTTCTGAACGCATCATCACTCCCGAGCGTTCCCTGCGTCTCCGTCTCAATTCCTGCAATGCCGCGGACATCTTTCGCTTGCATCGCTGCTACTTTGGCACCAGTCGCCTCGTTCTCCGCGCTCACGTCGCGCGAAAACTCCTCCCGATCCCCGATGCCCTGGTCATTGAGGCGGACGAGTATCTCTTCATCCTGGCGGCCGCCATCGCAGACGTTGCTCTTCTAACGGAACCGTTGACGTACTATCGTCTCCATGGGTCGAATCTGTTCATGTCGCCCGGCGCCACTTTGGACGGCGAACGGCGAAAACAGCGCGTTTTTGCTGTTCTTGCCGCGGAGCTTCGCCGCGCCTTCCCCACCACGGGTGCTCCGGAAGATGCAGTTGCTTCTATTCTCGAATTTGTGGATGCCGAGGCTGCCCAGCTTCGCCTTAAAGTGGTTGGTGGTTGGCCTTGGGAGACCTTTCTCGCCGAGACGGCCATCTACCGCATCCAGCACCGCGACGCCTCTTGGAAAAACAAACTTTTTCGCGGCATCACAATGGTTCCGGCGCTGGCGCTACCTCCGCGTTGGTTTTATTCTATTCGCGGTTGGATTGCCGCACAGTCTTGGTACACCGCAGGCCGGAAGCGGTTTCTGCCCGTCCCGGGCACCACGAAAATCCAGTCGGTTCCGGAAGGCGAGACCTTTACTCGGCCCGAAATCCGTTGACCTTATATGAGCGACTTGAACTTCTTGCCATCCTGCCAAGAAATGACCAAATCTGTAGCGGGTGGATGCTCAACATGCTCTCCAGATCGTGTGCATCTGAAACTTGGCCGCTGTGGGTCTTTTTCGATTATGAGCACCGACGAGCCAGTCGCCTTTTCGCAGCCTCTCCTCCACAATCCGAATACCGCTCATCTCTTCTGGACCTGCCAATTCATTCGTGAAGTGCGCGGCCCGGGTTGCGGTTTCGTCCTTGGGGGAGTAGATACTCCTCCTCTCGGCAACAATCCCGTCGGGGGCTTCTCCAAGCGCATTCCCGCAACATTTTCTGCACACAAGTGCGAGGGTGCTACCGCGCCCCTCGTTGTCGAGCGATGAAAATTCTTTGCCTCTGCCCGGAAGACGGCGGCTGGAAGATGCTACCCTTCTACGCGAGCGCATTTCGCAAACGGGGTGTCGAGTTATGCTTCCTGGACTGGTCGGTTTCCCTCGACTCTTCGCTTGAAGAAGTCCTTTCTGGCCTCTCGTTTCGGCCTGATTATCTGTTTCACCCGGATTCCGGATTTCCATTTCTTCCCGACGGCATCGCGCAAAGCATTGTCCCCACAATCCGCCTGGACATCGACACATACGCTTTTACTCGGCGGAGAATTCGCTGGGCTTCACTATTCGATCATGTCGCCGTTTGTCACCCGGGATTCGAGGCCCTCTTCGAGCGAAAGCTGGGGCACTCTTCCGCTCTGCTTCTGGCTCACGCCGTCCACCGCGAATACTTTGACCTTCCCGAAATTGACCGCGAATTTGACTTCGGCTGGGCCGGACAGATCGCCGGACCCATTTACAAGAAGCGCGCCACCTGGCTTCCAAAGCTGGCGTCCAGATTCCGCACGAACGATTGGTCGGAATCCAACAACATCGAAGGCGTTGCTGGCATTTACCGGCGTTCCCGTATCGTTGTCAACATAGGACGTGATGATTTCCCCCGAGATGCGAATCTTCGTGTGTTCGAGGCCCTCGCGTCGGGAGCTCTTTTACTCACTCCGCTTCCTAATGAACTGACTTCACTGGGTTTTGTCCCCGGCGTACATTTTGTCGGATTTCATGACGAAGCGGAGCTGCACAGCCTTGTTCAACATTACCTCGACGATGAAAACGCCCGGCTACGCATCGCCCAAGCCGGTCGAACGGAGGCCCTGCAGAATCATACCTACGACAATCGTGTCGATGCGCTCCTTCAACATCTCGAGCGCTCTGGCCCGGCAAAGCTTGCTCCGGCGCGGCGTTGGCCCGAATCGCGCACTCGCCTGATGCAGCTCGACTATTTCTCCGGCCACGGCCTCTTACCGGGTTCCAAATCACAGTTCCGAAGAATTGCCGGGCACGGTTTTTGGAACACCACGGAGGGTGCAGCCCTCCTTGCCCGAGTGTGGATGCGAAAGCTCCGCTCTTAGTCGCAACGAGAGCGTCAACAACTGTTGATACCCAGCGATTCCCGGCTGGAAAACCACCAACGTGCCAATGACCGTCTACTGGCACCGTATCTGCAGCTCTAGCGAGTCCTTCGAAGGCGCGCATTTTGATTTTTGCGGCCGCTTGAAAGGCTGCCTATGGCTCGCTACAAAGCTAGCGCTTCTCCTCGCGGATTTGCTGACGTGATTCATCGCCCGCTGTGGCGCGAGCGAAGGGCGGTCTCCGCACTGTTGGCCTTTTGCTGCGGCTCGCGCTAAAGTAACAGTGGAGTTCATTGGAATAATCGCACGATTTTTCAGGGATAAAGTATGAACTCTTTCGAAGCGTGAAGGCGACGCAGCGCCAACAGCTCGCATCGCCTATTGCAACTCGGAGCAGAATTACGGGAGAGTTTGGTCGGCTATGCCGCGAGCAGCGAGAGCGAGTCAAATCAGGAGCGCACGCATGCTGACCTGTAATTCCTTTACCGTCGCGTTTGCGTCAGCGGCATGTGAAAGTTATTCCGTCTAACAATGGCGAGATTATTTCTCAAGGGCTATCGCTACCTCAAAACCTACGGAGAACTTGCTTTCGGCCGGAGGCCCCGCACTCCTGGTGAAGCGATTGACTACTGTGTCGATCGCCCCATCATGATGGCGCAGGTTCGCTCCGAAATCGAAGAACTCGCCAAGCTAATCCAGGCCGCAGCTCCCAAGCGCAGCCTCGAGATCGGCACTAACTACGGGGGAACTCTCTTTCTCCTCTGTACACTTTCTCCCCCTGGAGCGAGCGTCATCAGTGTTGATCTACCCGCCGGCCAATTCGGCGGGGGATATCCTCGTCGCAAGATGCCTCTGTACCGCAGGTTCCCTCGTAACGGCCAGCAACTGCACCTAATTCGCGGAGATTCTCATACACCAGAAACTTTAGATCGCGTCGAGCGCCTGCTCACCGGCGACAAGCTCGACTACCTTTTCATCGACGGCGATCACACCTACGACGGCGTGAAGCGCGATTTCGAAATGTACTCACCCTTGGTCCGCAGCGGAGGCATGATTGCCTTCCATGATATCGTCGTGCACACCAAAGAAAAATCTTGTGAAGTGGACCGCTTCTGGAACGAAATCAAGCAGCGATTCCACCATCGTGAATTTGTTGAAGATCCCAAACAAGGCTGGGCTGGCATCGGTGTTCTGTTTGTGTCCTGAGTTCAGATTCTGATGATCACTCTGGGAATCAACTACGCACGCACGCATGATTCCTCGGCGTGCATTGTCCGCGATGGAGAGCTCCTCTTCGCCGTCGCCGAAGAGCGCATTAGCCGCGTCAAACATGACGGTGACTTTCCGCACAACGCCATTCTCGCTTGCCTCGAGTTCGCCGGCATTGCAGTCGACGACGTCGACGAAGTTTGTTTCGGCTGGCAGGCTCCCGGTGCGGGTTTCCGGCACGACCTAGCGTGCTTCGCCTCCGCCAAGTTGCCGTTCACTCGCCTCAATCTGATCACCACCACAATGTATTTTCTGAGCATGCGCCATCAAGGCGGTGGCACGAAGCGATTCATCCAGCACTTCGGCAGTACCCGTTCCCGCTTCCGTTTCGTCGACCATCACCTCGCCCATGCGCTCAGCGCTTATTGCTATTCGGGCTTTGACGATGCAGCCGTCGTTGTGATCGATGGCCGTGGGGCCTGGGAAGCCACTTCCATCTGGCACGGGCGCAACGGACGTCTCGATCCTGTCTGCACCATTAACTTTCCCAATTCGCTGGGACTCTTCTACGCTAGCTTCACCGAATTTCTTGGTTTCGTTCCTTACAGCGACGAATGGAAAGTCATGGGACTCGCGCCATACGGCCATCCCGGCGTTGAGCTTCGCCCGTTTATCGATGTCGCCTCGGATCCATATCGTGTTCATTCGAAACTTCTCTTCGATCGCGGTCCGCGCTTCGATTCGATTATTTCTCTTCTCGGCCAGCCTCGCGTCCCGGAGTCCGAAATCACAGATCATCACAAAAACGTGGCCTTTGCTGTTCAAGACGCATGCGAAAATGCGATGACGTCAGTCGTTCGCTTCGCGCTCGACAAAACTCGATCCCGCAATCTCTGTCTCGCTGGCGGTGTCGCGCTCAATTCTAAGGCCAACGGCAAGATACATGCCTCTGGCGTAATCGACAACCTTTTCGTCCAGCCCGCCGCTTCTGATGACGGCGTCGCCCTTGGGGCTGCCCTCGCACCTTTTCTGGACGACAACGGCAAGCTTCCTATCAAGCCCATGCGCCACAGCTACTGGGGCCCTTCGTTCGACGATGCTTCCATTGAGAAAGCCCTTTTCACTTACAAAATCCGTCACACTAAACTCAGCGATCCGGCTTCCACCGCTGCGCACCTTCTTTCCAATGGCAAAATCCTCGGGTGGTTCCAAGGACGCATGGAGTTCGGTCCGCGCGCACTCGGCAGCCGCTCGATTCTAGCCGATCCGCGTGACCCAGAAATGAATGCCAAGGTTAACAACGCCGTCAAATTCCGCGAGTGGTGGCGCCCTTTTGCTCCCTCTTTCAAAAAAGAGTCCGCGTCGGACTATCTCGAATCCGCCTTTGACTCACCCTTCATGATCCTCACTGCGCAGGTCCGCCCTGAAAAGCGGAGCGTTATTCCCAGTGTCACGCACGTCGACGGCTCCGCCCGCCCCCAAACCGTCGAACGAGAAATCAATCCGCTTTACTACCGGCTCATCGACGAGTTCGGCAAAATCACTGGTGTCCCCGTCATTTTGAACACCAGCTTCAACCTTCGCGGCGAAGCCATTGTCCATACGCCCACCGATGCCCTCCGCACTTTTTTCTCGTCCGGCATGGACGCTCTGATCATCGGTAGTTTTCTTATTGAAAAATGAGTTCGTGCAATGTTGTAATGATGCATGTCAAAGCGGGGACCTGTCATCTTAGGCCGAGATTGAACGGCGGCTTATGCTGGGAACCCACTACAAGAAAACATCAGCTAACGTGCCTAGAGACCCTCACCATGGTCCCTACCCTTTTTCTGCCAACGCCAAAGATTTGAGCTGGAGGCCTGTAGCTAAGACCTCAGACTTGACACTTTCGCCCCCGACAAATGCGCATTCCGTTGCCCCTTTTTGTGTCGCCAGTTTCGCGAGGCCAGATAGGTCACCTGACAGAATTCTGAGCACATGTATGAAGGACTGTCCGTTTTGTTTCGGGTATCGGAAGGACTCTTTCATTTGATACTCTTCATAAATCTTCGAGGTGTTCTCAACAAGTGGATCACCTGACTGGAAACTCTGAACCAGGTGCGCCAACCCCGGAGCCCACTGAGACCTTCGCCCCAGCTCAGCCGGGACTTGGTGTACGCGTTTTTCAGAACACAGCCGCGGCGCTGGGCGGGCGAGTCCTAGGGCTCTTCTTTTCCGCCGGCACATCGATCCTTTTGGCCCACTTTTTGGGTCGGGAACGCCTAGGCCAGTACGGCGCCATCTATGCCTACCTCGCCCTCTACGGGTTCTTCGGCACGTTCTGCCTCGAACAGATTCTTGCTCGTGAAACTACGGTCCGACGTAACCAGGCGGCCGAAATTTTTCATACCGGTACCCTAACTGCCCTAGGGTTTTCCTTGACCGGCGCCATTCTTGCTCCTGTTCTCGCTCCTCTCTTCGGTTATTCGGGCCTCTTACGCTGGCTCATCGTCATCGCTGCAGTTGACATGCTCATCCTCCCGCCCATTCGATTTCGCGGCATCATTTTCCAAGTCGAAATGCGCTTCTGGTACGTCGTTGCGATCGGCCTCTTTCGCCAGGCTCTTTGGCTCCTCGCGGTCGTTCTCCTCGCTCTAAATAATGCAGCTTTTTATAAGGTCATCATTGCCCGCACGCTTTGCGGCGTCGCGGAGGCGGTCGCTGTGCTCTGGACTGTGCATCGTCTTGACCTCATTCATGGGTCCAGGCGCTTTCTCTCCTCAGAGGCCCGAGTCATGCTTCGTGGGGCTCTCCCGCTCGTCCTGGCGAATCTCGCTGGCGGCATCTATCACCGAATCGACCAGGTCATGCTCCACAAAATGTCGGGCGACAGGGTACTCGGACCGTATGTCATCGCTGTGCAATTGACTGAACTCTTCAGCGCGCTTCCCGTGGCACTCATGAGCGCGCTTTTCCCCGCCTTATCCGAAAGTTCAAGTGATCCACTGCGCTTCGAGCGTTATCTCCGCGAATCCTACCGATTTCTATTAGTTCTGGTTTTCGCTGCCTGTGCTGTCATCACCCCGATAGCGGCTCCTTTCATCGAGCTATTTTATGGGAAACAGTTTTTAAGTACTGCTCCTCTTCTCATCGTGCTCATCTGGTCTGAAGTCCCTATATTCTTTGGCGTGGCCTTGAGCAGCGCCGTTATTGCCAAGGGTCTGCAGCGCCATCTTCCTTATGGAGCGATTGCGGGCGCGCTTGTGAACATCGTGCTGAATCTTGCACTTATCCCGCGCTATGGTGCTCTGGGCGCCTCTTGGGCCACTGTCATCAGTTACGCAGTCGCGAGTATCTTTTTCCTCCTCTTTTTCGCCGATGTCCGTCCTATGATTGCTCTCGGATTGCGGGTCGCTATCTGGCCCCTTGCCTTGGCTTTGGCCGTGACGTTCTCACTGGTCGTGCTGCCCTTGTCTTTCTGGTGGAAATTTCTGTTTGCTTTGTTCGCCTACGCCATTGGTGCCCTGCTTTCTGGGGCAATTGAACGTGCAGACCTGATTCGCCTGCGTGATATGTTCCGACGTGGGCTTGCAAACGTCTGAGAACGAAGCTATGGGGGCGTCTACACTACCCGTCATGGGTACTGATCCTAACCCCCTCGAAATTGGATCAACTCCACGCCACGTTGCTCGCCACGCCGAAAGATTGTTTGAGCTTGCTAGAAGGGTATTGGTTTCCCTTCACCGAAGGGGTCCCGAATGACCCTGAGATCCGTGCCTGCGCTGCATCCTCTATCCTGAAGGGTAGTTGCACCCTGGATTTTACTTGCGTTCATGTTTCTAATTGTGTTTCTCCCTTCCCAATCATCGACAAACTACTTCACGGGTTCGCCGCCGACGCAGACGCGGTTCATATTAATCTGCACACACTAGAAGCTCTCGCTACGTGCGCACTGGAGTTCTTGTGCCGTCAGAAGGACATCAAGCAAGCCATCATCTCCCAAGAAGAGCTTCATCCGTCGAAAGCGCATTCCATCTTCTCAGGGTATAATCAACACCATGCAATCTTTCCTAGTAGAGTCCCTTGCCTCGGAACTTCAGAGTTCCCTCACGCTTTGCAGCCGACCCAATACGGAATTATTTGCTCTTAATCTTCATCCCTCGTTTTCTTTTTTCAAATGAGTCTCATCAGAAGAATTAAGAACAGAACCCTCAACTGGTGCCTGCCATTTCCATTTAAGTCCCGCCACACGGAATATTCGATCGTCTCATCTGTGGATGACGATCCAGCTAGGCCCACACAACGTTTGCTTGATGTTTCGCTCAGTGCGATAGGCTTCGCCCGGTGTGTCGACCTTTCTTGGCTATCCAGGCGGATGCCCGGCCCTCCCTACTATCCGGACGTCTGGCCGGGTGAACACTACAAACTTCTGGCGGGGCTCGTGCTTGCTTGCAAGCCGAAACGGGTCATTGAAATCGGCACAGCCCAAGGCCTCGGTGCGCTTTCCATGAAGGGCAGTCTACCTGTTGGCAGTGAACTCATTACATTGGACTTAATTCCATGGACAGAGTTTAAACAGAATATGCTGCTTCCGTCGGATTTTGGGGATGGTAGCTTGCGTCAGGTCCTGGGCGATCTCAGCGATCAAAAGTTCTTCGATAGTTTTGCGGACACCCTGTCGGGCTGCGATTTGCTTTTCGTCGATGCCCCGAAGAATGTGAATTTCGAACGCGCTTTTCTCAAGAATCTTTCTTCAATTCATCTGCCTCCGAAGGCATTGATCATCTTTGACGACATCCGGCTTTGGAACATGCTTCAAATATGGCGTGAGATTACAAAACCGAAGCTCGACCTCACCTCTTTCGGACATTGGAGTGGTACGGGCATTATCGATTGGAACGGATAACGTGACATTTACCTTGCTGCTCTAATCTTGAAGCCATCTGGGTCTGTTGACATTGGAAAAGGCGGCGATGTTTCAACCTATAGAGATTGAAACTCAATCCGAGCAGAAGGGCCTTGCGCTGTCGTGTGCGCAGCGAACGACCTGGACCGGGCGCGGAGAACTTACGTTTCACCAAAGAGAACCGGCTTTCGATCAGGGCACGGCGGCCGTAAGCCCGGTGAGGGAATGGGGAGCAGATGCTAATCCGAGCCGTGTGTGCATTTTGTAGTCTGCTTTCTTTTGAGGTTTTTCACCCACTAGGGAATGAGCTGCTAAAATTTACAGATGACTGAGCCACCTCTCGTTTCTGTAGTCATCGTGAACTGGAATGGAGCGCACCATCTGCGCGTGTGCCTGCCTAGCCTGCTGGAACAATCCCATCAGCCACTCGAAATCATTGTCGTAGACAATGGCTCCACCGATGATTCCGCAGCCGTCACCGAAGAGTTTCAGGCACGCTGGCTGCCCCTCATGGAAAATGTGGGGCTCGCACCGGCGCTCAATCAAGGTGCGGCGATCGCGGGCGGCTCGTTTTTGTTGTTTGTCAACAACGACATGCGCTTCGATCCGGGTTTTATCGCGGCTCTATTGGAGCCGTTCTCTTCAGACGATCGCATCTTCGCTACCGACGGAATGCAATATTACTGGGAAGGCTCGAAACCCGCGCATCTTGCCGTGCGCCTCACAAAACATCCGCCTTCAGGCTGTTCTTCTGTGGAATTGGTGCCAGGGCTATTCTTCTACCAGCAATCTGTCTCGCAACCCGAATCCGTCTTCCTTGCTTCGGCTGCCTGCATGTTAGTCCGAAAGTCGGTGTTTCTCGAAATTGGAGGGTTCGACAATCGATTGCCGATGGGCTACGAAGACGCGGAGATCTGCTGGCGAGCCATCACTCTCGGATGGAAAATCATTTATGTTCCAACAGCAATCTGTTGGCACCATGTCGGAAGCTCGGGCCGTTCGCTGGAAGGTGCACGGTTCAATTTCCGCGGCATTTTGAAGGGGAGGCTTCTCCTATCAACAAAGCTGCTCCCGCCACGCTATGCCCTCGTTACGTGGTTTATTTCGGCAGGGGGCCTACTGAAAGATCTAAGTCGGTTGCGATGGCCTTTTGCCAAAGATCGAATCAAAGTTCTGCTCGAATTCACCCGTCTGATCCCTGAGTTTCTCAGAGAAAAGCGTGTGCTATTCCGAATCGCGAGGATTACTCCCCAGGGGCAACTTAATCGCATCTTGCGACTAACGAGTGAGAAAGAGGACCGAAGTCGGTAACTGCCATGCCACTCAGAGGATTGGCTTGGGGCTTACCTATACCCGAACGTATGATTTGTCCGCCTGCATCCTCTCTGGTGGTGGGGAGCTTGTTTTCATTTTCGCTGAGGAGCGCCTCGGCCGCGCACCGTTGAATTCCGTCCGGCGGTTGGTTAAACTCGGCCATCCATTACGGCATCGGATTTGCTACACGGAGGAGAAGGCCACGCTCTCGATTCCATGATTTTTAATACTTGGGACTACTACCTTCTGTTCCTCCTTCCTTCCGTCATTTTTTTTCGAATTGCACGCCCCAGCATCCAGCCGTGGATCATTGTCCTTAGCGGTTGCCTCTTCTTCGTCTATTTTTCGTACACCCAATTGGGCGGGGCCATCGGCGCAGCCTGCCTGCTGATCTTCCTTTGGGAATCCTTCATTAGCCGCTTTTACAAGCCCGCTTCATGGTTTTGCTGGCTTGGCGTCGTGCAGACCATTCTGTTTCTGGTAGTTTTCAAGTATCGCAACTTCCTCTCGGGCTTGATCTGGCCCCTGCCCAGCCAAAATCCGGTGTACTGGCGAGATGCTTTTTTGCCCTTGGGGATTTCATTTTTCACATTTGAATTTCTCCACTACGCCTGGGATCGTTACCGGAACAAGACCGAAACTGGCTCCGTTGGCGAGTACATGGCCTTTATTCTTTTTTTTCCAACCATGGTTGCTGGGCCCATCAAGCGTTATCAGGACTTTCTACCCAAGCTCCGTAGTATCTCTGCGGACTGGACGTTGGATGTTCAACGCGGTTTCACCCGCATCCTTGCAGGATTGGGGAAGAAATTCGCCATCGCCGATCTTCTTACCGCTTATACCCATCACCTAAACATGCAGGACATCACTCATGCTCAACGTACCGTCCTGCCGCTTTGGTTATTTGCCTATGGGATCAAAATTTACGCGGATTTTTCCGCATATTCAGATATTGCCATCGGTTCTGCGCGGCTGTTTGGTGTCAAAGTGCCGGAAAACTTCGACTGGCCGTACTTCCAGATCAACATTACGGAATTTTGGCGCCATTGGCACATCTCCCTTTCCTCCTGGTTGATGGACTACGTCTACATTCAGCTCGGCGGTTCACGCGTTTCCATTCCCCGCATCTACATGAATCTTCTGGTCACCATGTTCATCAGCGGACTCTGGCACGGCGCCGGCCTGAACTTTATCGTTTGGGGTCTTCTTCACGGCCTGATGCTTGCCGCGCATCGCTGGTGGCGTCATCGCCCCGGAGCAGTGCCTTCGGAGGCCTTTTTCGCCCGCGCGTTTTCCTGGGGACTTACTTTCGTTGCCGTGAACCTGGCTTGGGCTTTCTTCTGCATGGATATCCGCACGGCGCTATTCTTTCTCCGCCGTCTGTTTGTGGGGTAAAGCGATGTCGCTACTTGCCTGGTGTCAAAACGTGCTCGAATACCTCGCGGGAGAAACAGATGCCCCTCCCCCTGATTTCAAGGTAGGGCTTTCCAATTTCTTGTTTTGGGGAATTTGGTGGGGCATTCTGGTTGGGATCATCTTCATCTTCTCTGGCCAAAGCTCAAAATTTATCTATATCGACTTTTGACGTGAATCGCCGCACCGTTTAATGCTCACAAAACGCCAACTCGGTCTCGCATCCGCTGTTCTTTTGGCAGCCCTGCTGGTCATGAATCTGGCGATTGTTTATTTAACCCGCAACTCGGTGCCGCGCCGAGTGATGCGGCATGCCCGTGAGTCTCAGTTCGCCAGCGTACTAGCACTAGGCAATTCTCTTATCGCAGCTGGTTTCGATGAGAGCGCATTCGATACCGGCGCCCTCTTGTCTCCGCCCCGCGGTGCCGCAAATCTTGGTCTTGGCAGCTCCTTCCCTGTCGAGCAACTTCTCCTCCTCCGCTACGCCATAGCGCGCGGCATGCGCCCGCGCCTTCTCGTCTATGGCTTCTACGATTTTCAGCTCACCGCAACCAATCAATTGACTACTAGCGAGTTGATTGGCAATCACGCCATGCTCTATTATGTTGAACCTTTCTATGCTCGCCGTTTCTATTCCTTATCTCTTCACGATGCTTTCGAGTTCCGAGCTATGCAAGCAATTCCCATGCTCGCTGATCGCGGTGCCATCTGGGCGAAGGTCGAAATTCTACGTCGAGACATCGCACAACAAGGCATGCCGGCCGACCGTATCAACCGTTTTGGCCGAGTGTCGGATTTTTCGCTTTTGGAATCAGATAATTCCGCCGATTTTCAACGTCAATGCGAAGCTTCGCTCGATCTCCAATTCGCTCTACCTGTGAACGAACTAATTCATGAGGCGCATGAGGCGGGCATTACGATAGCCATTGTCGAGATGCCCATGCGCGGCGCACATCGGAATCTGTTTTACGACTCGGCATGCTGGCCAAGATACGTCGCACACGTCCGCAATATGCTCGCGCCCTACGATGTGGTCTACGTCGACGCCAGCAACTGGATTCAGGACGACTCGCTTTTTGCAGACCCACTCCATCTATCTGCCACCGGCGCGGTTCAATTCAGCAAACGCCTAGGCAGCCTGCTCGGCTCCAGTTCCCCAAATCGCTCAGTGCACCCCGCGGTGGCTTCCGGGGCCGGTGGGAGCCTCCCTTGACCACTCGTTGCATCGCGCTACTTGGTCGGAAGGACGAACCCACGGACGCCGTCGAGGAATACTGCTGTTATCTCACCGCCGCCCTTCAGGCCCACAACATTCAAATGGAAATCTGCCGTGTACCCTGGGAAATTCATGGTTGGCCAAAGGCGCTCCGTCAGCTGCGGCTTCAGGCTTCTCAGTGGTGCAACACGTGGGTGATGCTGCAATACACCGCGCTTGCCTGGTCTATTCGGGGCTTCCCTCAGAAAGTACTCCCTACGCTGAAAATCTTGAAGTCCGCCGGTGCTCGGGTAGGCATCGTCTTTCATGACGTTGAGCCATACCCTGGTATCCGTCTGATCGATTCCATTCGGCGCTTCATCCAGGTCCGCACCATGAGTCGTGCGCTCACTCTCGTCGATCTCGCGATCTTTACAGTCCCGCCGGAAAAGCTTTCCTGGCTGCCCGCCGCCCCGCCTCATGCTGCCTTCATTCCTGTCGGTCCCAACCTTCCTGTCCATCTTGCATCCCCAATGCTTACTGAGCAGAACCCAGTGCCCACGATAGGTGTGTTTAGTATCACAGGAGGTGAATCTGGTGGCCGCGAAACACAAATCATCCTTGCCACGGTTGGTCATGCCGCAAAGAAGTTGGGTAAACTTCGCCTCTCGATCTTCGGGCGTCATGCTGAGCTACGTGAAACCGAACTCCGCGAGGGACTCCATGACCTGCCCGTGGAACTGTTGGTGGAAGGTGTCGTGGAACCCGCCGAGGCTGTCCAGAAACTTTCCCTATGCGACGTACTACTCTTTGTTCGGGGCCCCATCTCCTCGCGCCGCAGCAGCGGGATTGCTGGCATTGCTTGCGGCCTTCCGGTTATTGCCTATCTCGGTTCCGAAACCGCAGCACCCGTTACCGATGCCGGCGTAGTCCTGGTCTCACCCGATCATCCCGATGATCTTAAAGACGCGCTGGTTCGCGTCCTTTCTGATCCTGCGCTTCGCACGGAGCTTGCCGCCCACAGTCGAGCCGCCTACCAGAACCATTTTGCGTGGCCCGCAATCGCCACTCGCTTCAGCGCGCTCCTCATAAACCGCTAGCCTCAGGTTTTTCCCTTATCCCTCTTGACGCGATTGAGATAGGCAGGGTGGGGTCAAAAAGCGGAGTGCAAATTACAACACCATTGACTGAAGCGGTCTTCCCTCGTGGCCTAGGGGACCAATTCCATCTTCATAGTCCCTGGCTGTGATATAAATACTCTTTCAGTCTCCTGGAAACAGCCCTCAGGCCGGTGACGATGAAGCAGCTTCTTTTCTTCCTATTTTTCCCTCTGGCCGTTTATGGGCAAACAAGCAATACAGGCCATTCCATTAGCGGACCCTTCACCAATCGGCCATCGTGTTCGGGAGATATTAGCGACTCGAAAGCCCACGACGGGGACGTGTATCGGGACACGGATGATAAGATTGTTTATAAATGCTTAGGCGGCACTTGGCGGATATTTCCTGGAGCGTCGACAAGCCCAACAAACTCGGCCAATCCATTTGTTTCCAATACGCATGAGAGTGATAAGGAATCTGCCGCCTATCAGGATATTCGGGCCCATGGCGCATACGCAAGATTCTCTTCTACCACTTGCAACACGAGAAGCGGATCTCCCCGCGTAACGCTAGGTGCTCCCTCGAATTTCAAAAATGGCGAATATGCCACTTGTTACAACGCAGGGAAGGCGACAACGGTAGCCAGACAATCCACCCCTGCCGTAACTCCCAGTGTCCACGATGGCGGTATGACAGCTTCGGCTGGCGGTGGCGGATCCACTGTCTACGCTTATGAGATCGTGGGAGAAGATGCCTATAACGGGCGCTCGGCGGCTTCCTCTGCCGGCTCAACCTCTACTGGCACAGCTACGCTTGGCAAGATCGGCAACACGCTCGCAGACTGCACTCGATCGAACCGGACCGTGACATGCACCACAGGTTCTCGGCATGATTTCATCCCTGGAATGCAAATTTGGGTTGCAGGGATGTCCGATCCCACATTTAATGGAAACTGGGTCACCATTGTCCCCACCAGCGGAACCACGGTTACGTACGCCTCCGGTTGGGATACGCGGAATGGCGCTACAACCTCTTCGGCAGTTTCAGGAACCGAACTCGGTTACAACGTTTGGGGATGGAAGATGAATCGCGTCTCATGGAGGCACGATTCTACTTCCTATCGTCATCACATCTATGGCCCGAACTGTCCAGCCATCTGCAATTGGATGGGGCAAACGCTGCTGGACTACTGGGATGATTATGGTTCAACGATGGGTGGGAACCAGACTAGACCATCCTATATCCCGTCCGTGGCCCCTCATTCTTCTGCTAATCAGCATTTCACTTTCCAAATCATTTCCGGGTCTGGTACAACGATGCTTACTGCGGGCGCAACCGCGGGAGCGACACAGGCAGGCAACGCCATCGTCTCCGACGTCGGCCCGGCGATCATCGCAGCAGCAATTGCCGCTGCGGCACCTGGTATGGGAACTTTGTCGAACGTCTTCATTCCAAATGTGGGAATGAACTGGGAGATCAACTCCTACACCAATCTATACAAGAAGAATGCCTCCATTGTCGTGAACGGAAGCAACCTCATATTTAACCAGCCGGTGGACAACGCTGCGGCCATCATCGGGACGGGAAGTGGAAGTGTCCAGAGTTTTGGCTGGTCGCCTAGCCCTAAGATCACAGGAATTGGCTATCCCCTCGTGGTGAACTCCGGTGGAGCGGGTACAGTACCCATATTGAAAAACTTGGACATCGTCCCAGGCCAATCCAATGGCGGTCTGGCAATTTATCTGAGCACACCCACTAATATTGATTGGGATACTATTTTTCTAAACTCCAGTCCCGGGAGCACCAGCGACTGCATCGGACAAGCCGTTGTCATCCAAAATATCAACACAGGATTTTTCTGGAACATTAACAAGTTTACATTCGCTGGAGGTGCGTGCGAAGTAGACGGTACTCAGTACACCGGTGATTCCCCTGTCCCATTTTTTACTTCCACAAGTACGCCATCTGGTGCAGGCAGCGGTCTCTACGTGAAGCAGGGCTGGTTCGTGAATCGCGGTGGAATAAACCTTGATTATCAGGAATCTAGCGCGGGCAACACCATCACTCTCGAACGCGCATGGATGCAGAACAACACCGTGCCCGCGATTTCGTGGAGCGGGCCGGGAAGCAACAGCGCCGCAACAATCCGCATTGTAGATATCTTCCCAGCTGACTTCGCCACTCCGACCTTTGTAAACTATGGATACACAACGGGGACGCTCGTCGTTCAAAATGTCAACCCTCCAAATGGAGGGATGAGCAGTTTTACGGGCAACGCTATCCCCGGTATTTCCGCCCAGAACATTGGTCCCAGTTCATTTGGGACGGATAGTAACTCATTCAATCAGACTTCAGGGATTATCTTAGACGGTATCTATACCGGAACAGGTAGCGTGCAGGCTCTCACCCAGATGAATGAGCATTTCGCACTAGGTGCGGGCTACTCTCTCTTCACGAATACGCCTCAGCCGGCGGCGCCGACCTGTTCCGTAGCCGCCGCCGGGCCTCCCTATACTCCGGCAGGAACTTGGACTTATGTTTATTCAGTAGCCTATCCTCCGAACGATGGCACTGGCCCGCTATCTCGGGTTTCTTCTGGCTGCGTTTCAAATGGAACCTCGCAACAGATCACCATTACCATCCCATCGGCAGTCGCCGGAGCAAGTGGCTACACAATTTACGCTGCCAACCAAGGCAAGATGCTTTCCTGCAGTTCTCCGACAACGACTTCTCTGACGTATGTGCAGAACAGCGGGGCTTGTGGACCATCGGAACCAGCCCTTCCAGGGGGTGGTCCTGCGGGAATATCTGGCTCTAACGTCAACGCGGGAGCTCTGGTACTCGGTGCCGAACCTGCGCCTGCGGGCGTCACCCATGAAACCAAGCTCTACATGGACAGTACCGCCAATTGGCCGGCGTTCAAGCCGAACGGGAACAGAGCCTACTTGATCCCTGGAATCCATGGGCCCATCCTTGATGGTCACAGCCTGTGTTCGAGCGGAACGACTGGGGTTTACGTAGATTGCCAGATGACTCGAACCGTTGCCATTGGGACGTCTACTTTGGGTACAACCCTGATCGCGGCTAAAACCTGCTCAGCAGTGGTTACAACCCAAGCCACGGGCGTAATTGCCAGCGATGTCATTTCTTACTCCTTTAGTGCTGCACCTTCCGGTGCTTTTACCACCGGGCTTGTCATTCAATCCTATGTCACGCCTGGCAGCATAAATTTCTTAGTTTGCAATCCGACTGAGAATGGCCTCGTGCCACCTGCGGCAACACTGAATTGGCGTGTTGTCAGATAGAAAGAAACACCTGGAAATTAGATGGGCCTTGGTAGCATAAATCGACCTGTGATGTAGAGGTCCAAGGATCAAGGTGACATGTGCAAGCTACCCAATTCGACATTTCTATCCGATAGCTCACCAAAGCGCATCCTCGAGAACTTACGCCTCCCTTTATTCCAGAATTTATATGCGGCTGATCGGGCAGTCCACCACCAAGATTGCCAAGGAGACGCTGGAGTCCAGGATGCAGGCGGCAGGAAGGGTTGTGCTCAAAAACTCCAAAAACTAATCCGTTTTCCCGTCCTCCCCCGCTTCGCGTATGGCCACCAGAATCACTCCCTCGGCGGTGAGCAACGGATGAAACCAGCTTCGCGAGTGAGTCAAACCACTGCGCAGGATAAAAAGGCGATCCGCCCACGACTCCACAAGATCAAGAGAATCCTAGACACAGTAGGACCAGAATAGGCCGTCAACTTCTGAAATCTGATATCTACTATGCTATTCACCCCATTTTGCGAACTTCGGGACGCTGTTCGAAGACAGGACAATTGGCAATATTAGGGACTGGCGATTGACATCAATTGGCCCGCTGCCCTATGTTCGTTATCCATCGTGGAAATGCAACCGAGAGTTCCCAAGAAACGGAATACTCTGGCTATTCAGAGTGTGATCTGCATCTGGGCCGTTGCTGTCTTCCTTTGGTATTTCTGGCAGTTCTTTCCCGTCATCGCGCCCCTTCTCAACAGATTCCTATGGAAAATATGGCATTGATACACGCCGCATTCGTGTTTGGTTCGGTGTGCGCATTCGCACTTGCGGCAGCATCCCTGGGGAGTCTGATTCTGCGGGTTTTGCAATTGGAGATGGATGCCGACGGAGAGCACCTGCTCGTCTGCACCGGGCTAGGCGTGATTTCTATTGAAATGCTGCTGTTCGCCGTTGAGGTCACCCAACTCATTCGTAAGGGATGTTTCGTGGTGGTTGGCTTGCTCTGCGTATTCCTCCTTGCAGAATTCAAGAGGATCGCGCCAAGGTGCTCTCGGAGTTTGAAGGCCGCGTTTTCTGGCTCCCGGGTGGACTTTTTCCTGCTTCTCGTCATCGGAATCGTCCTCGGTGTCGAATTCCTGGCCTCTCTTGCGCCGCTCACCGGCTCTGACGCCCTGCATTACCACTTCACGATACCAAAATTGATTTTGGCGCATGGTTTTCATCCAGAGTTTTCGATATCTAACAGCTTCCTCTGCGGCCAAAACCATTTGTTGATTTTGTTTGGCCTGGCTCTGGGCAGTGAAAAAGCAGCAATGGGGCTCATTTTTCTTGGCGGAGTAATGACAGCTTTTTCTTTGGCCTCATTGGCTTCCCGCTGGTCTTCCCCCAGGACGGCACTGGCAATCACATTGCTCTTCCTTCTCACACCTGTAGTGTTTTGGCAAATCTCTTCCTCAGGCGCACCGGATATTTGGATGGCGTTCTTTGCGAGCGCTGCAGTCATGGTCCTATGCCAAACCAAGAATTCTGGAACATGGCGTCAGGCCCTTGTGACGGGGCTCTTGACCGGTGGCGTCGCCGGGGCAAAATACACCGGATGCCTCGTAGCTGCCGCAGTCCTGGCGGCGATTGCAATCGAGTACCGATCGGCCCGAAGTGCGTCTATTCTGTTTGCCGGCTCGTTGGTTACTGGTATCTGGCCTTATCTGCGCAATTTTGCTTGGACCGGGGACCCTGTGTTCCCTTTTCTGTCCAAGACCCTGATACCGGAGCGGCTAAATCTCTTTGCACTGAAAGCCCTACTGGCCAGTACAGGCGCATCTCAATCAGGCCATCTTGCACAGTTCATTCCATTCGTTTTTTTTGCAGGGATGCGTCAGGGCTCTCTTGGCTTCTGGGATTTCTTCGGTCCAATTGTCCTTGCATTGGCGCCTTTGCTGATTGCTGGCTTTGGTGGCTGTCGGAAGTGGCGAGTTCCGGCCGTGGTGTGGTGCGTCTCTGCTATCGGTATATTTTATTCTTCCGGCTTGCCGCGTTTTCTCCTTCCCGTCTTTCCCCTTGCATTGGCCTGCACTTCGGCGGGGATCGATGTTTCCAAGCAGAATGGTTGGAAATTTACCGATCGCCTTGTCTTCGGTCTGGTGATCGTGCTTTGGATGATTGGCGGTGCAGGATTGATCTTGTACACGTGGAAACCCGCCGCCACTACTCTTGGATTCGTTGGCGAGGTTCGCTACTTGCAAGAAAAGCGTCCTGAATACCAAGAAGCGGAGGTTATCAATCGGGTGCTGGCCAGCCAGACCAAAGGTGGCAGAACGTTATTGTTTCTACGGCACATGTATTCCCTGGATGTGCCCTTCTTGAACGGTGATCCTGCCACGAGTTGGATGATCAATCCTGACCATCTGCACACGCCACATGATTGGGAGGTTTTCTTTCAGAAGGAAGGAATCGAGTTTATTGCCCGGTCGCCTGACTATCCAGAGGTGATCGAGGCGCCACTCAAGGAGATGGAGGCGAACGGGGAACTTGTCCCCGTGGCCCAATCTGTTGTGCAGGATTTTCAGGGAATGCGCATTGAGGGTAAACGCACAGAAATATCAGTCATCGTTTTGAGAGTGAAGAGCTTCATCGAAACCAAAACACTGCAGGATCACTGAGCGCAAAGGATCCAAAATGCCTCACTTTTGATTGAATTGCCTCTGGGGGAAGGCGCAGATAATTTCTAGAAGCTATTGCACAACCCTTCGCAAGACGATCATGAAGCAGGCGACATAAAAAAAGCGCCATAGATCGCGAGCCCTCAAGGGTCACTATCAATCCGGCCATATGGGGTCACTAAAAAACCGGCCATAGTATTTAGGCGTGGGCGGCCCGTTCGTTGACGACGTTTCTTCGATTCTGGAGCGTATCCGGCCGTGCTTTTTGGTTCTACCTGCCTACACATAAGATGATGTTGTTGTTGAGGTTGTGGGAAAGTGGGAATCGCGAAGCGATTTCCAAGGCAGCGAAGCTGCCGGCTTTTCCACAACACAGGTTGCGACCACAGTCTATGCCTTCTGTATGGTCGGGTCGGAGGTGACCCTGTATGGCCGGTTTTGGGTGACCCCTGAGGCGAGCGAAGGTCGTAGCACACAACCAAGCGTCGGAAGTTTCTCAGCCAGGCATTGGTGCGTTCCACGATCCATCGACGCTTGTAACGTCGATTCCTCTTGTGCGGGCAGATCAGTTCGATCCCGCGCTGCCGCGACCGCTACCCAACTCAACCATCTCCTTTTCAGGGGCCTGTATCAGGTTATGCAACAGCTTCTAGTTTCTTGTTAATGACGTCACACCCTGAGCGCGCGATGTAGTTGCTGAATCTGGCTGCTGCCCATTAAGTCCTTCCGGATCGCCTCAAAATGCTCGTGTCCAATTTTCATGCCAAGAATCTCTTCAATACATGCCCGAATGTCAGTCGTGTGATCGCGCCTGCAAACTTTCCCCACGCCGTACGTTTCAACAAGTTCGGCGAGTCCACTATCGCCCGGCGTGTGCGCGAAAATAGGGCGCTGTGCCTGGATGTAAGTAGAGAGTTTGATGGGCAGGCTGGTTCGACGGAACCCGCGGAAGCGGAATCCTTTAGGATACATCGCATAGACAAAATCGCAGGTGGCGAGCACCGGTAACGCTTCTTGTTCGAGCAGCTCCCCATAGTTTTCAATAGCGACAAGGTTCGCGGAGTCGATGTTGTCCATCTCAGGGGAAGCGCCGATTCTTTTGATTTTCAGGGAACTGTTCTGACTTTCAGCATAGTCGCGGCACGCCAGAATAAATTTCCGAAAGGGGTCCGTATGGTAAAGAGAGCCAATGTGTCCGACTGTCAATGTCTTCTCGGAGAGATGGAAATTCATGATGGGAAGCTCAGGTAGATATTTGTAGAGTGCAAAGCAGTTCACGCCGTATTTGACCCTGAAATAGTCGCGCATTTTTGTGCTGGTGACATCCACCGAGCGAGCCCCGCGGATGACACGGGAAAAAGTGATGGACATAAGCGGCCACAGTGGGCGAAAGCGACGCGAGCGAACCAGCATGGCGAGAGGCTCGTCATGAACCGTCAAATGGACGGGCTTGCCCATGGACAGTAGTTCGGCAGCAACAGAGATACCTTCATAGTGGGCTACCACCCAGTAAAGGTCCCCATTCATCCGGCTGACGATATCTCGAACAGGTTTCGTGGAACCAGGCAAGTAACCAGTTCGCGCAGCAAGATCGGCGGCAAATTGGTGGGGGGGAAGTGGTTGGCCGAGCCACTCCCGATGACTGCCCTTAACAGCGGCAGCAGAAAGGTAATACCATTGAACATCCAGATCCTGCATCTGCGCCAGATGGCTCCGGAGCTGCACTGAGCCGCCACCAATTTCAGGCGAAAAGGGAGTAAAGAGAGCAATTCGCATGTGGAGACTCGGTTAGAAATTCTCTCTGCGTTGCAAAATGTTAGTTTATCCTTGGCTGGATAGTGGTTCGGTATCCTGCCCATAGTCCACTATAAATTTACTACGCTTTGTCTCTCACCTGCGAACTTCGGTTCCGTGTTTAGAGGCCATACGTTCGAATTATTGGACCGCCGGTTGACATCAAGGATTATCTGCCCTATTTTCATCCGGCAGAATGGAATCGAAAGCAGAAACTCCCAGAGTTTCCCTGGCGATTCAGAGCGCGACCTGCATCAAAAAGACTTCACCGAAAATATGACATGACATTAATTCACACAGCGCTTCTAGTTATGGTTGTTTGCGTATTCTCCCTTGCAGCTGCATCTTTGGGGAGCTTGGCCCTGCGGATCTTGCATGTGGAGTTAGATACCGACGTGCAGCTCATACGCGTGAGTGCTGCTATGGGCTGAGAAGAAAGCATGATTCCTGAAGTGCCAGAAGTCGAGACGACTTCAAGAATGCGAGGATGCTACATTAGTTACAGCAAGAGGCGGATACTCCGCCAGCGAAGAGTCGACCTAAGAGTTTTGGCGTCCGCATCTTATGAAAAAGAGCCGAAGACAAATGGAGGAATTATTGTGGGTATTGAGGCTACACGCCCCCGCGCGCGCCCTCTATGCGGCGACTGTGGGACGAGACGCCTCACTGGCGCGCGATCAGATGAAGGAGTTTTACCGAGGCGTGCTGCAGCCCGGTGCACTCGTCTTCGATATCGGTGCAAATGTGGGTGTGCTGTCAGCGGTATTTGCTTCTCTGGGAGCCCGGGTCGTGGGCCTGGAACCCAATGCGGATTGTGTCCGTCATATCCAACTCTCCTATGCGGACAAGCCGATTGAAGTCATTCAGGCGGCCGTTGGGGCGAAGAATGGTTTGGTAGTGTTAAATGTTTCGGATGAGAGAGACGTGAGAAGTTCTGTGTCGGATGACTGGATGGAAAACATGGAGGTGCAGGATGAGAGTTATCGTGGGATCTGGTCCCGACAGAATGTCGTCCCCGTTGTGACGCTCGACACCCTGATCGGGCATTATGGGATGCCACAGTTCATAAAAATCGATGTTGAAGGTTTTGAGGAAAAGGTGCTTTCAGGATTGTCGGCACAACCGCCCCTGATCTCGTTCGAATTCACGGCAAAGTACCTGGCGCAGGCCATGCGATGTTTGGACATTAATGTCATTCAAGAGGGCTCCGCGTTCAACTTTGCGTACAACGGCGAGTGGGGATATCCAGTACGGTTTGCAAGTGATAACTGGCTAGAAAAGGGAGAATTGAAGAGAGCCCTTCTAGAAATCGAAGGTAACGACCTGCAGGGGGATGTTTTTGTAAGAGCTCCTAAATAGGGTCTGGGTCAATTCTTGCGCATTTGCTGAAGAGTATTTTCCAAGAGTTCTCGTGTTCTCTCCGCATTTTCATCCCAGCCACAATTGGCCAGGACATACCGGGAAGCAGCTTCTCCTGTCTGCATGCGAAGACTCCGGTCCGAGTAGATCCGGCGAATGAAACTGGCAAGTTGCGTGTGGTCGTGGGGATTGCGAAGAATGAAGCCTGTTTCCCCGTCGCGGATCATCTGACTGACGCCGGCTGTAGCGCTGGCGATGACGGGAAGCCCGCATGCCATCGCTTCCAGGATGGGAATGTTGAAGCCATCTTCCAGGGATGGTCCTACATACAGGTCGACTGCAGAAAAGAACTTTAGAACATCGGCAGAAGGTTTTACGAATGTAGTCACCCTCTGCAAGTCAAGCTCCTTGAGGATGCGGTCATAAAAGCCGAGATCATCGCTCCCTACGACCAGGAGTCGCACGGGTAAGTCCTGAAGCTGAGCGAGAGCCCGTAGCAATGAATCCAGGCCCTTTTTCTTCAAATCATTGCCGATCAACAGAATGGCAAGCTCGCTCTCGGAAAACCCAAACGTCTGTCTCGCTTCCTTTCTTCTTGCGCTGCACGCCACCGGAGTGAATCGATCCGTGTCCACGGCATTGGGGATGACCGTAACGTTGGAGCTTCTGAAATATCTCCTTAGTTGCTCCGCGACCATTTCTGAGACGGCTACAAGCTGCACATGCGGATTTCCGTAGAGCCTTCGCTCCAGATACATTATGAGAGCATAGTAGATTTTTCGGTGAATCGCCCGCGGCCACATCTTCATGGGCAGCAGTTTCAACGCGGTCTGCGATTTTGCACGGGCGTGGAACTCGTGAAACACGATTTGCACCACAATTACATCGGCATCCAAGCAGTTAATTCCTGGGGAATAGACCAGATCGGGAAAGATTTTGCCTGAGCGCCGATCCCACCACCGGAGGCATTGATTGGCTAGGAACCACCAAACATATTTGAAGAGATGTGGCCCCGGAATGTCTGGTACTTTGTGCCAAACAATAGAGCCCGGAGACTTGGCGGGAACTTCCGCTGCAAGACGCACTCCTTTGACTTGCGATACCGCTTGAGAATACAGCTCGATACTCCAATGATCCTGGCGGGCAAAACGCTCAATCTGCTCGATGATACAGAGTTCAGTCCCGTGGTACCGATCCAGGAATGGAGAAATAACCAAGAGGCGCAATTCAACTCTCCCCTTGAGCCACTCGAGTTTGAGCGATCTGTATTGCTTTCGGGAACAACTTAAGTCGATAGAGAATGCCGAGCAAGAGCCAGAGATAGGAGTTCAACACAAAGTCCTGGTATGGACTGGCACCGGTAAACATCATCGGGAAAGTGAGAATTATGGCATACATGCAGATGGAAAATGCCAGTGGAAACCAAGGCTCACCACGGAGTTGAACCGTGACCCTCCAGGCAGAAATAGCTATAGCGGTCCCAAGTACGATCCAAAGAATGAGTCCGACGATGCCGAGTTCCACTATCAGATTGCCATAGCCACTTTCAACACCGATATGCATCGGTGTGGCATGCAGTATGCGGGTTACATATTGTACGCCAAGCGTACATGTGCCAATGCCGTAACCGTATGGCCACTTTGGGTGGTCGAAGGCATATCCCAACTGTTTCAGAGGATAATCATGCGTGCGATTAAGGAGTTCGGTCGTAGGGCTATTTGGCATCAAGGTTTCGGAGTAGATCGCCACTCGCGAGCCGAGTTCGTTCGGGAAAATCGTTAATAGAAGGAAAATCGCTATACCAATTAGAAGTGCGGTCCTCTGGATGGCGCGCAATACCCGAGTAACCTCACGCTGGCGCCAAGGTGCTCCCCACAGAAACCCAGCGGTCATGAGGAGCGCGCTTCCGGCGTTCCACATGAAAACACCGCGGGAAGCACTCATTAGTGAAGCAGCGGCAACGACCCCCACCGTTGTAAACACGAGGATGCGACTCCGGCGGGTACGTAGAAGGAGATACCCGCCAAAGCCCACAGAGATCAGCCATGCAACAATCAGAAAGTCTTGGAAACGGCCCATGCTGACGAAGACCGAAGTGGGGCGATAGGCTATCAGACCAGAGATGGGTGCCGCCCGGTAGGTCGTACTGAGATCTCGGATGTCCTCCTGCAAGTTTACCGGATTTAGAAACGTCGGCCCAATGATGGATTGTGCGAGGCCCAACGTCGACACAATCAAAATGAGGACACTGGTAAAGGTGAAGAAACGACGTAGATCCTCCTCGGAGTCAACGAGCGCGTATCCGACATAAATGAGAGGTACATATAGGAAATAAACCTTCATTCCGAGAATACCGTAATAAATGCTGGTGGAAGCTGGATTAAACATCTGAAGCAGGCAAAACCAGAAGAAAACTAGCAGGGGGATCCGGAATGGAATCTTGAACTTCTCGGCACGTTTGGCGAGTCTAGCACGGAAAAAAGATAGATAGAGAATAATAGCCAGTGCATCCTTGGCGAAATAGATGGCCATGTTGTTGCCTAGATATTTCCGGATAATATCTTCGAAGAGAATCCAAGCAACGAGGAAATATAGGCCCCTGCGCCAATCGTTGAGAATAGCAACGACCACTGCCCCGCCGACAAACAGGAGTGCGGCGTATGCCAAGCTGTTGATGTCATTCGCGATGATGGCTTCTGCAGCCTCGTAGGCCACAAAGATCACTGACGCGAACAGTCCGAATGCCACTAGCGGATTGCGCGAAACCCTCAGTGACGAAATTACGCCCAATTCCTTCATCGCGGGAAACTACGCTCGTTGTAAGGGTTTCGGTTCACCGTGTTTGCCTTTGGAGTCGCAGCTTCCGCATTCTTGAAAGGAGTCCTCGTCAACTGAATAGCGTCAGCAGCCCTAGCCAGTGCTGGTCCGGAAAATCCGCTGCACCCAGTTTCAGAGGGAAAAAGTCGCTTGAGTGCGGCACGCGGGACCTTCGTACACGCTTTATCATACCTCTGCGCATCTTCAATTGCAGACATGTGTCTTGGGCCTCCGGCGTTGGACGTGGCGGAGAGCGGCGCTCACGGCCGCCACGGTTGCAGCCACCGTTTCTTCGGGAGACCATCCGGCCAGGCGACTCCTGGCAGCAAAACCCAACTCCCGAAGGCGTCCGCGATCGCGGCACAATGCGCTCAGGAGTGTCGAGAGGGCTCGAAGGTCCCCGCAGCGATATATGAGACCCGGATCGACGGGGGCAATCAAGTCCCTTGCTGCCCCAACATTGTCGCTGGCGACAACGGGACACCCACAGCAAGACGCTTCGTTGACCACCACCGCAAACGGCTCATATTCCGATGGCAGTACCATAAGATCCGCGGCAGTGTACACGGCGGGCAACTGTGTTTGATTCATGAATCCAAGGAAGCGGACGCGCTCGCCGACTCCGAGAGCTGTTACTTCCCTCTCCAGCTCCTGACGCTGCGGACCTTCTCCGGCGAAAATCAAAACGGCATCCGGAAGATTTGCCTCGGCAAAGGCGCGAAGAAGATCCAGAGGACGCTTCCAGGGCTGGAGTTTTGCGCAAAAGAGAATCACCGTGGTCTGCGGCGTTGCTCCCCAACCGGCACGCACGGCTTCGCGGTCCACCTTCTCGGACTGAGCCACCCACCAATCGTTGTCGACGGAATAAGGGGTAAGTGTGATTCGATCTCGAGGAATCCGAAGAGAGAGCATGAGATCGCGCGTGGCGGACGAAGGAACTAGCACCTGGTCAGCCAGGGAAAACAGTCTGGGCCAAAAAGCGCGCTTTAAATGGGCCTTCCACGAGCCGCCACTCCGGGGAATCAGGCTGGAAGCATCGCTGCCGAAGAGGAACGCTGTTTCGGAGCGGCGAGCGGCGAAATAAGAGATCCAAAAGGAGGCGCACAAGTAGCCGAGGTAGCAAAGAACGGCGTCGAATTTGCCAGTACGAATGAGTTTGGAAAGGCCTGGATTGTAGAGTCCCCAAAAGGATTGGGCGCCTGAGCCATGGTTTGGGATTTCCTGCCAAGGGTAGCCATCGAGCAGGGGGATATCCCATTTCACGGAAGTGTTAAAGTCCGGGTCGTGAACGGGTTGCGCTCCCCTAAGAGTGCAGTACGCCACGGAAAGGTCTAGCTGCGGGTGCTGAGCCATTCGACGTAATAGAGGGGCCATGTACTGGACCGGATGGCTGCTAATGGCGAGGACGCGGTAGCGAGGCTCAGGCAAACGACACCTCAGCCAGGCAACGATTCAGATGGAGATGGAATCGGCCGCACAGATTCGTCAAACAGAATGCTCCACAAAAAGTATACACTTTCCGTGGAATAATTCCCTGGGGCGGCTGGTAGCGCGAATTTCGTATTCCAATCTTCCCTTTGGCCAGTTTCGGGTGAGCGAGACAGAACGATCTGTTGGCAGTCGCTTCATCAATCGGAAGTCAAAACGAAACTTGATGCTAATAGGATTTGCAGCTGGCCGATAAGAGAAAAGGAGACATGCAAGTGCGTTTGACAGTGATCGGGTGTGGCTACGTGGGACTGGTAACCGGCGCCTGCCTTGCGGCGGCCGGTCATGAAGTATTCTGTACGGACATTGACGAAAATCGCATCAACCTACTGAAGTCCGGCAAAGTTCCGTTCTATGAGGAACATCTGGATGAGGTACTGCGACGTGTCGTCCGGGAAAAGAATATTACCTATACTTCCGACGCCGGAGAAGCTATTCGTCGCGGTGAAATCATCTTCATCTGCGTCGGCACGCCACCCAAGGACTCTGGCGAAGCCGACCTCTCCGCTATTGATCACGTAGCCCAGCAAATCGCCGCCGAAGCTCGCAGTCCAAAACTTGTGGTGGAAAAAAGCACCGTTCCGGCATTAACCGGCGTCCAGTTGCAGAAGGCGCTCACCGCCTACTCCCGGGCCAGCGACATCAAGTTCCAGGTCGCCTCGAATCCGGAGTTTCTTCGCGAAGGCACCGCCGTGGCCGATTTCTTCCACCCGGACCGTATCGTCGTCGGCGTTGAGGACGAAAAAAGCGCCGCCACCCTCCGCGAGATTTACCGCCCCATCCTCGAAAAGAGATTTCATTGCCCGATCCACGCGGGAAAATGCCCGAACGGCGCCGGCGGCGAACTCCTCGTGACCACCATCAGCAGCGCCGAACTCATCAAGCACGCTTCCAACTCGTTCCTCGCCCTGAAAATCAGTTACGCCAATGTCATCGCCGACCTCTGCGAGCGCATCGGTGCCGACGTCGAGGAAGTCACCCACGCCATGGGTCTCGATCCCCGCATCGGCACGCAATTCCTCAAGGCCGGCCTCGGCTTCGGTGGCTTCTGCTTTCCGAAGGACATTCAGGCCTTCATCCACCTTTCGGCCGCCGTAGGCGTCGAGTTCGACATGTTGAAGGCCGCCGAGCGCGTCAACAAGCAGCGCATCGACCGCTTCTTTGAAAAAGTGCATAAAGCTCTCTGGGTGATCCGCGGGAAGCGGGTGGCGGTTCTCGGGCTGGCGTTCAAGGCCAATACGGACGACATCCGTTTCGCCCCCGCGCTTGAAGTGATTCGCCGCCTCGTCGAAGAAGGCGCCGAGGTGCACGCCACCGATCCGCAAGCCATTGCAAGGACTAAACACTGCTTCCCGAATGTTGCCTATTTCGATGATCCTTACGAAGCCTTGAAAGGCGTGGACGCCGCGCTGGTCTGCACGGAATGGCCCGTCTTCCGGGATCTCGATTGGGCAAAAGCCGGCCACCTGATGAGCCGCCGCCTGGTCATCGACGGCCGGAATCTCTACAGCAGCAAGAAAATGCAGTCGCTCGGTTTCGACTACCACTCTTTCGGCCGATCCTAGTCTTCCGGGATAGCTATTCCGCGATGGAACCAGCGCCTCCTCGTGAGAAAGGCGGGCTAGCACGAAGCCAGCTTGCTCAGCCAATGCCGTTAGCGACGCAAGCTAGGCGCGCTCTTTTCGCTTTCAAATCTTGAACTGACCTCAGGCAGCCATATCGGGACATGACAATTCAAGAGGGCGCATCAGCGCACCCTCTTGCAAATCTTGAAAAACAAAACTAGGCCGTTGCATCGATGATCGGCAAGGGTGTCCGACAAAGAGTTTGGGTAGCCAGGACGAGTCGAGCCGAGCTCAACCGCCGAATTCAGACGGGGTATCCACACTTGGTCAGGGTTCTGTGCCGTCTCTGATAAACGCGGGCAGGCAGGAGAAAGAGCATACCGACAAGCAGCAGCAACACAGACTGGGGTTCTGGTGTCGGAACTGTGGTTAGGCTACCCGTGAATGTGCCAGTCGCGTCAAGATTGTCGCAGAACGTGCAGTGATACAGAAGGAATTGCCCACCCGTGAAGCTGTAAGCGGCTGGGTCGAGAGTCGGAGAACTCTCGAGCCCTGAATAGAGCATCGCCCCCGGAACCGCCCATTGATACTCGAGGCCCGTCAGGCAACTCGGACCGTCGGCGCAAAAGTCAACAAAAAGCCCTCCAGGCTGCGAGCCCGAGGTGAGCGAATAAAAACTTAGGTAAACTTGGCCGCTCGCCGTCCCCCCGTTGCTTGCTGAATAGGAAAATGGGATCGCTGAATCCACATAGAACGAGTCCCCAATGAGAAAGGTGGTTGTAACTGGCTGCGAGGGAACCGTGAAACTCATGCTGAAAGTGGCGGAAGGGTCGCTCAGTTGAGAGCTGGTCGTAGCAGTCGAGTAGATCCCGGAGATCGTGTAGGTGACACCAGAATCAGCTGAGGCTGGTAAGGGAGCCCAGATCAGAATTACGAGGAATGAAGAAATGATGCAAAATGCTCGGTACATGGCCAGTCTCCTGATTGCTATACTGACTCTCAATTCGGACACTTAGAAATCTGGGATGGAGACAATCTCCCGGCGAAGATAAGAGCAATCTAAGACCCAGATTTGCGGCCTTCCGTTCTCATTTAAGTTGTTTTGTTACAATAATATACATTACAGGTTGGACTTTGACTGGCGCTTCTGGCTTGCCATATTAGAAGCCAAGTTCCGTGAATGGGCACTGATCGTCTTCACTGCGTCGAGTTTCCTATCAATGTGTGGGGCAGGGCTTGGTCAATGAGACTGCAATCCCGATCGATGGAGCAGTCTGCTTTCGACTGGGCATGATGACCCCAGTCTCCGCAATCAGGTCGATCCTTTGGCACCGGCACATCCAGGAGCACTCGACTCCCAACCACGGTATGGACGGTGCCGCCCGTGAACACAATCGTGGCTGATGAGAAGGCGCGTAACCACGCGAGCGTGGTTTGGAAATCACACCGGAACTGGGAAAGCAGGGGTAATCGGAGTTCCTTCATGCTATACGTTTTATAGTGTTCAGTATTGAACAGTCATGATAGCACAATCATCATACCCTTGACTACTTTCCGGGGAAGAAATCAAAGACTGCCGATCGACGACCGGTTTGGGATGTCGCGGAGAGCATGTTGGTTGCTTACATCCAATGACCTCAGACTACTCAGAAAGCCATAAACCGCGCGAAGCTCTTGTCGCCAAGAAGCCATACAAACCACCATCTTTTCGCTTCGAGAAGGTATTCGAAACGGCGGCTCTATCATGCGGAAAGGTCAATACGACCCAGGCAGGTTGTCAACTGAACCGAAAACGCTCATGAGCTTTGACGATGACAATAGGATGCTCGCCGCGCACACTCAGAAGTGTGAGCTAGTGGACGAAGTTTTGCGCGTGTTTGGTACCGTGCGCCTGCGCGTCACTGGGTTTAGCATGCTGCCTTCGGTTTGGCCCGGCGATACGTTGATCATTCTGCGGCGGAACATCGAGGGAGTCGCGGTGGGAGATATTGTGCTGTACTGCCGCGAAGCGAGGCTCTTTGCCCATCGCGTCATCTCCCGGGCCGATTCTCCGGGAAAACCCAATATTTTCGTGCAAGGCGATGCCTTGCCGGCGCCGGATGGCCTTATTTTGTGGTCGGAAATACTTGGCACGGTATCCCGAATTATACGAAACGGACGGTACCTCGAACCATCAACGCGCCTCAGATACTACGAACGCCTTATCGGGAGTCTTATCTCGCGGTCGCAGTCTCTCGCTCGCGTTGTGGTTTTTATACACTCGATTTGCAGTTCCGCGCGGTGCAGAGAAGCCTGGTGAACCAACTAACCCCATCGCTGGGCGGCAATGGTGTGGTGATTAAGGTGGGCGAACTAGCCGTGAAGCTACAAACGATCGACGCCGAGTATTGTCAGACGCTGCGAAATCACTACGATGGATTTGTAGAGGCAGCGGAGCACGCCGAGTTTGACTTCAATATTGAATTGACCGACTCAAGAACAAACAATCCGGACGATGATGTAAAGGTGACGCGTCGCTCAACGCTCTGGTCATTTGGGAGAGGCGATTTTCAGGCCGAGTGGAACATGGCGTCGAACCGTGGCAGCATCCGGCAATCGGCCAATCTGTACTCCATTGACGCCGCCCTCCGTATCTTCCACACCGTCATGCTCGCGACAAGAGGCGGTTTCCTGCTGCACGCGGCGAGCGCGATTCGCAACGGAAAAGCATTCCTGTTTACCGGGCCGTCCGGCGCGGGCAAGACAACGATCGCCAGCCTGGCCCCCGCCGACGCCACACTGCTTACCGATGAAGTCTCGTATGTCAGAAAACAATCGGAGGGATACACGGCCTTTGGCACGCCTTTTGCCGGAGAACTTGCCAAGGCCGGCGAAAACGTCTCTGCGCCGATTTCGTGTTTGTACCTATTGACGCAAGGCCCGGCGAATCGAATCGAGCCGCTTGGCGCATCGGATGCCGTTCGCGCCGTGCTCAGAAACATACTGTTCTTTGCGGAAGACCCGGAACTGGTGCGCTCTGTCTTTCAATCCGCATGTCAGCTGGTTAGCTGCGTTCCCGTCTGCCGACTCACGTTCTTACCGGATTCTCGTGTCTGGGAGAGTATCGGATGAGCCAAAACCTGTATGTGGCGAGAAGCTCCGCGGTTGCCGCACGAAAACTCGGCGGTGAGATGATGATTATGTCCGGTCGGGACTCAACTCTGTTCACACTGGACGAAGTTGCGACGATCATCTGGGAGTCCGCGAACGGGCTGGTGACGCTCGATGAGATCGTCGAGTCCAGAATTTGCGCAGAATTTGACGTCGACCCCGCTTCGGCGGCGCGGGATGCCAAAACGCTGGCAGAAGCATTGGCCCAACATGGCATTCTCCTTATTTCGCGCGAGCCTATTCTCGATTCGAACGCGCGAATCGGGAGCGCAAAATGAGCGGCCTCATGCAGGAAATGGCCGGCAAGGCGCTCAAACTCGGGACTCCGCTCAGCGTTCACCTTGACGTCACCTACCGCTGCAATGAAAGGTGCGTTCACTGCTACCTCGATCATGAAGATCATGGCGAAATTACCACCGCGGAGATCAAGGATCTCCTCAATCAGCTCGCCGGCGCGGGAGTCTTTTTCCTCACTCTGAGCGGGGGCGAAATTCTGCTACGCAAGGATTTCTTTGAGATTCTGGAGTATGCCCGCGAATTGATGTTCTGCGTCAAGCTTAAGTCAAATGCGATCATAATTCGTGAGGGAGAGGCGCAGCGTATCCGCTCTTTGGGCGTGGAATCCATCCAGGTGAGCATCTACTCCCATCGTCCGGAAGTCCACGACGCCATTACCGGGGTGAAGGGATCCTTGAAGCGATCGTTAGAGGCCATCCAATTCCTCAAGTCCCACGGACTGAAAGTCATCATTGCAAACGTTTTGATGGTCCAGAATCACAAGGACTATCCGAGCGTCCGAGCTCTGGCCGCGGAGCTGGGTGTCCAGTCGACGCTCGACCCCACAATCACTCCGAAGATGGATGGCGACCGCTCGGTTCTAAATTTGAACGTGGATCGCCTGGAGCTGGAACAAGTCTTTCGGGACGAGTCCTTGGTCGGCAACGTACCCGAATTTTGCGCCACTTCCTCGAAACCAGATGACGACGAGCTGGAATCTCTGCCCTGCAGCGCTGGACATACGAGTTGCTACATTTCACCCTATGGCGATGTCTATCCATGCGTGCAGTTTCCCCTTCCAAGTGGCAACATAAGGTCTCAGAGATTCCTGGACATCTGGCGAAACTCCACTCAGCTGAATGAGGTCCGGTCGATCCGACTTCGTGACCTGCCCACTTGCAGCAAGTGCACTCACGGCTCGGCATGCACCCGTTGCCCTGGCCTTGCATATATGGAAGGGAACATGCGCGGCCCCTCAATCCAGGACTGCGAGAAGTCCTTTGCGAGGACCGGCATCCCATCTCTGAATCTCCTGTCCAGGAAAGCGTCTATCTCACCGCTAGTCCAAATCCAGAGTTTCCGTGACAGCGGCGCAGGGCTGGGACCAATCGTGGGTCAGCCGGCTAGTTGACAATTCGTTGTTTGGTGTTGGAGAGCAAAATGAGGCGAATTCCATCGCGGACGGTCGTATCTTTTCTTGTAGTCGGCGGGGCGGCGCTGGCAGTTTTTTCCCTCGTGCATTCCACCGGCGCCCAGGGACCCCCTCAGCGAATTCCCATGATCTCGGATTGGAGCCACCGACACGTGGTTTTCTCCGAGCCACATAGTTTTGAAGAGGCGTGGAGGGTCCAGAGGGAACCTCGCTACTGGATGCAAATCCTCGGCCGAAATGCCAGGCGGCATGGGCGGATCGACCATGATTTTGAGAATAACGAGGAAAACGTTTCAGATTTCGAACGGCGTCGTCGCGATCACAAACACACGTTTCAGAAAGATTGGGGCCAGTCTTTGGGGGCCGGCGGTTCGACAGGCTCTCCTTCGTCTCCTTTCGTCCCAGTATATCCCGCTAAATTCTCATTCGATATCAATGCGACACCGGACTGCACAAACGACTATGTGGTCTTCCCGACGAATCTTACGGGCGTGACGGGCGGACAAGCCAGCATCATTGCCTATAATAAATTGTACGCCGGAAGTGGCAGTCCATTCTGTGGTGTCGTTAATCCGGCTGTGGATTGGTCGTATAACACAAATTTCAATACGGCAGGCGGGGCTACCACGGGAAAGGTGGAAACTTCTCCCGTGCTGTCACTGGACGGCAGCAAGGTAGCGTTCGTTGAGACACGGAGCGCTGCGAACGGCGGGGCCATTCTGCATCTTCTGAAGTGGCACGCCGGTGACGGCGGAGCCATAACCGCCGCGGCTGCTCCCACCATAGCCACCGTATGGACTGCTGACGGACTCGCGGGGCATTGTCCAGTTACGGGATCGTGCATGATCAATATAGCCCTCAATGGCGGTCAGGCGGATTCCGCGTCCTCACCTTTCTACGACTATCAGCGCGACGTTATATACGTTGGCGACGACGCCGACTTCCTTCATAAGATTTCCAATGCTTTTGGAGTCTCTGGCGCGACCCCGAGCGAGGTGACGGTTAATTGGCCCATTCTATTGGGCGGCACAACAACAACCAGGCTGAATTCCCCGACGCTCGATTCCGTTTCGGGCAATATTTTTGTGACGGATTCCGACGGAGTCTTGAGCTATGTGCGGGAAACCTTCAGTGCTGCGGGGACATGCACCGCTCCATGCTACGGCGGCTCCATCAACCTCAGCCCCGGCGGCGTCCATGTCATCACGGACGGTCCGATTGTAGACTCGGTTACGGGAAAGGTGTTCGCATTTATCGGCAACAACGGAACTAACGGAGGTAACGCAGCCGTGGTTCAATCAGATGTCACGCTGAGTGCCTCTGTCTCGGCTAACGTTGGGGCGGGGGGCCACCATCTCCATTTGGGAGCTTTCGACAACACCTACTTTACAGGCAACGGCAGCGTCGGGCGAATGTACGTATGCGGGGAATCAAGTAGCAGTAGCACTCCGACCATAAAGCGCATTGGGTTCACGAATTCAGGCAGAATCCCCCCGAGTCCGTTCGCGAATCCCGTAGGCACTATGAACGCCGCTGTCGATACTGTGGTTCTCGCGGTTGCTTCCGGCACCGCCACGGAATGCTATCCGGTGACGGAGCTGTTCAATGCCAACGCTCCCGTCGGCAGCCAGGATCAGATTTTCTTTGGCGTTCAAGCCCTTGGCGCGGGCCCCAACTGCGGCGGGGGCGGGTGCGTTATGTCGATCAACGTGACTGGCACCCCAACAATCTTGACCATTGCAAATTCGATCGCTGAAATCGGCGGCCCTAGCGGCATCATCGTGGATAATGACGCGAATACCACGTCCTTTTCGCAGGCTTCAAGTCTCTATTTCTCAAACCAGGGGAACAGTACGATTGGAGTCCCTTGCGGAGCGACTACGGGCGTTGGCTGCGCCGTCAAGGTCACTCAGGCGGGCCTGAACTAGGCCAAGCTGGGCCCAGCGAGTGGCAACCTTAGGTCCAAGACCGTCTGCAGAATAAAGCTAGAGGGCCAATTTGATAGCGTTTCTACCGCCGCCTTGGATGGCAGTATCCACTTCTGCACTTGCCCATCAACCCCTTCGGCACGGCGGTCAGAAGTTTGATCCTGTCCCGCCCCGTTCACTCGCCGAATGCGGCCACACTCACCAGTTTCGCGCAATTGCCTCGACGATCTTTCCGAGTGCATCCAGGTCCTTCGTATCGATCACTTCCCCCGGCGAATGCGCATACCGCAGTGGCCAGCCCATCGCCACATCCACCGAACCATAGCGCAGGAAAACAGAGCCATCGTTCCCGCCGCCGGTCACTCCGTATTGCACGGGGATTGAATGCTCGCGCGCCATTCCGACCACGCGGTCCACATACTCGCGCGGCGTAGTGTTTGAATTGTCGACCGCGCGAACAACAAATCCGTCTCCGATTGTGGCGTCGGCAAAGCGCTTCGACTCGAGCGGCGAATCGGAGCTCACAAACGTATCGATCGCAAACACAAAATCCGGCGAGCGCCTTTCCTTTGCGGCCTGTTCGGCGAATGCAGCCGCGCCTTCCAGGCCAATCTCCTCACGGGTCGACCACACGAATGTGACGTCGCGCCCCGGCAGCTCGGGTCCAATCGCATTCGCTGCCGCAATCAACGCCGCGCAACCCACGCGGTCGTCAAAACTGCGGCCATTGGCGCGCGTTCCCACCAATTCGCGATACTTCTTCGGAACGGTCACAAAATCACCTGTTGCTATTCCCAGCTCTTCCGTTTCTTTCCTCGACTGCGTCCCCACGTAAACCCGCGCAGGCTCATCCATGGACCTCGAGCTCATGGGCCACTCAAAGCCCGCCTTCTCCCATCCGCTCGGCAGTTCGAGCACCCCGCCGGTTCTCGTTCCATCTTTCTTGTGAACCAGAACCACGTGTCCCAGAAAGTACTGGGTGTAGCCGCCGCCCAGCACCTCCACCTCGAGCCGCCCGTCCTCTTCAATCGTCTTCACTTCATATCCAATCTCATCCATGTGCGCCACGATGGCGATCCGCGGTGTTTTTGCATCCTTTTTTGCGTCCCCCAGATGCAGCACCAGATTCCCGCCCGCATCCAGCGTCACCTTGCTCCGCAGCCGCGGATCCAGGCGGTTCAGCACCACTTGCCGCACTGCTTCTTCATGCCGGCTCGCTCCATAGGCCTCCACCAGCGCTTCGAGCGCGCTTTTTGGCGATCCATCGCCCATGCCACCGCCCACGCCGCTCGATGGCCGCTGGACCTCCAAGTATGCTTCGAGCAGTCGCTCAACCTGGTCCGCGTCTTCCCGGGAGGCATACTCCGCCGGCGTGACCGGCCAAAGCGTTGGCACACCCAATTCCACAAACCGCCCGGGAAGTTCGACGCTCTTTGTATAACTCGCAATCCGCGGAGCCGCCGCGGCCACACTCACCGTCCTGATGTGCCCCTTCTCCGCAAGCACCTGAAATTCCTTCACAAACTTCTGGCCAGCTTCGGTCGCACCGGATGGCGAACCGAGGACAGCCCCAGCTCCCGGTTTTGGCGCCTCAGGAACCACCTTTCCGTCCGCAGACTGTTCTGGCCGCACTCTTCCCAAATAAATCATCTCGCTTGGCTGAATCTCCGTGAGAATCCGGTTCAATCCGCGTCCGCCCGTATATTGCTGCGCCACGAATCCAATGGTCGTAGTCCCTTTCGCCTTCGACGACTTCATTCGCTCGATCAGCTGTGTCAGGGCGCCGATGTCTACGTGATTGAGCGCCCCCAATCCGGCTTCGCCGCTTTTCCCGATCGCGATCCAGTTTGTTTGCGGCACAATCGGATCGAGCACATCCACTCCTGCCGCTCGCACTTCTTCAGGACTTCTGGCCCCCAGATCCACATACATTTCGTCCGGATGATTCATCTTGGGGCCGTTCACGCGGCCCGGCTGGAGGTGCACGGAAAGTCCCGCAAACACGCCATTCACTTTTTTCCCGGTTCGTGTCAGCACCCACACGGGCTGCGCAAAATTCAGCGCGTCGAACACCGCGTTCGGGGGTGCTTGGGGCAATCGTTGCACGCGCAAATAACCATCGCCGGTGATTGCGCTCACGATGTAACCCGGTTGATCCATCCCCGTCGCGATCAGCCGATGCGGCTCTCCACTGCCGAACTCCACCCATACATTTCCGACATTGTCCGTCTTCGGCGAATATCCTTCGAGCTTGCGCACAAGTTCCTTCCGAAGCTCCTGCTCATACCCGGAAATCGCCGGCGTATCAGCGGGCTTCAAGAGATTATTTTCGTTTTGCGCGGGAGAAACTCTGGCCGCGAAGACCAGAACCATCGCCGTGAGCACGGTCCGGATAAACCAATTCATGTCTGACCCTCTCGGATTGGAATCACGAGCGAGAATAATAACGGAAGGAGTGGTCTATCGGCAAAGCGTTTCGATGAGCAATTCTTTTTTGCGTTCCGCAAGAACGCTGAGCGGATCAAGCGAGGCCACATAGCCTCCAAGCGCAGCCGCGGTCAATCCGGCAAACACCGCCACCGGTAGCCACGGATTCCCGAACCACCGGCCCGTCAGCAGCACGACGGTGGCAATTCCTCCGATCAGAATCTGCGCACCAAACGCAGTCCATACCGCGACTCCCGAATTCCGCTGCCCCTTCATTTTTCCAATTTCCATTTTCTTCGGGAAGCTGAGCGCCGACCAGTTCGCAATCGTCAACTGCCCCACCACCGCAAACCCAGCGGCGGCAATCGTCGAAAGCAACACCGGGAACCCCGGAAACCCGATTCGCCAGACCAGAACGCCAAGGGAAATGCCCAGTTCCAGGGTCACCACGCAAGCAAGAAACAGATTCTTGCCCACGAGGATGTCCCGCATGCGTACGGGCGCCATGAAATACGACTGGATCCCGTAGCCTTCAAACGCAAACGAGTTGTAGGCCGGCGAAAGCAGAATCAAGATCAGGTAAGCCATCGCCGCCGGGAAGAAGGTCTCTGGAGAAAGCCCGTGTTCCCTGACCTGCGGATGGCTGCCGGCAAACTGCATCGAAAAGAACATCACCATCACCGGCGGAAGCAGCAACGTGATGAAGGAAAAACCGTTTCGGGTCAGATAATGAAATTCCTTGCGCATGACGCCCGTAATGGCGGGCGAAAGAAAAACAGGCAAGCCCGGCCTGAGAACGTGCCGGCGAGCGCCACGTCTGGACACGGAAGGGGCCGCGCTCTCGCCGAGTTCCTCTCCCAAGTACTGCGCCCGGTAGCGCAGCCACAGCAAGCCGCTCCCTAGACCCAGCCACACGAGCAATCCCAAAACCGTCAGGACCACCGCTTGTCGGTCTCCGTCGCTCGCCGCCCCCACGGCATTCCCGGCGAGCGAACCCGGCAGCCAGAAAAAATACGACACCAGCTGAACAATTTTCGGCCGGGTGCCACGGCCTCCCCACCGTTCGAAAGCCGGATTCAGGAAATTCATCGAAACCATCGACAGCACGAACAATCCGACCAGAACTTCCCGGGCCCGCCGGTTCGCAAAAACCCTCTCGAGCCATGAGCCAATCAACCGCTCGAGTGTCACATTCACCAGGACAAACAGCAGGCTCACCATCGTCATCACGGGGAGAAGTTCGACCCGCCCCACCGCCGCAGCGACCAGCATTGACGCAATCCAGCAAATCGATGACACTGCGGCAAAATCGGCAAATCCATAGCCCAATCCGAGAATGTAAAACGCCCGCAGGCTCAACGGGAAGCGCAGCAGGCTCCGAAACTCGAAATTCGCCCCAAACCCCGCAACAAGAATGGGAACCGCCTGCCACCACAAAAATATCGCCCAATAAAGGAGCTCCATCCAACTGGCCCGGCCCTTGGTCAGAAAAAAATATGCCCCAGCATAAAACGCAACGCACAAACCCACCACAACCGCCGCGCTGGCTGTCGCGACGAGAATCATCCCGACGAGATCCCACCGGTTGCTCTTTCGCTGCAGATTGTTCCTTAGCAAGCTCCAGCGCAAGCCGGCGACGAGCTTTAACTGCTCCCTTACACCCGGCATCCGGATCACGTCAGCCACGTCAACTCCTCCAGCCGTGACTGCTCACCGCCGCTCTGCCCCACGATCGAAAGGAAAATCTGTTCGAGCGTCTTCTTCTCGCCTTCCATCCCCGGAATTCCCGCGCGCAACTCTTCGAGCGAACCCTGGGCCACCAATCGCCCCTGGTGGATGATTGCCACGTGGCTGCACAACCGCTCCACAATCTCCAGCACATGCGAAGTCAGGAAAATAGTCACGCCCCGCTCGGTCATCCGCCCGAGCAGCGCTTTCAGCGCCCCGGCGGCCAAGGCATCCACGCCCTCAAACGGCTCGTCCAGAAAAAGAATCCGTGGCCCGTGAATCACCGCCGCCGCGAGCGCCAGTTTTTTCTGCATCCCGTGCGAATAATCGGCAATCAGGGTTTTCTCCCGATCCGCCAATTGCATGAACTCCAGCAGTTCCTCCGTCCGTTTTTCGGTCGTCGGGCCGTCCAGTCCGTACATGCGCCCGACAAAGTGCAGGTATTCGCTGCCGGTCAGCCGCTCAAACAATCCCATCCCTTCAGGAACCACCCCGATCTGGCGTTTCACGTCGATCGGGCTCCGCTCGAAATCCAGCCCCAGAAGCTCCATCCGCCCGGAAGTTGGTGCCAGCAGCCCGGTCAACATTTTGATGGTCGTGGATTTTCCCGCGCCGTTGGGCCCAAGGAATCCGAAGAACTGACCCGCACTCACGCGAAGATCCACGGAATCGACAGCCGTCAATGCTCCGAAACGCCGCGTCAGCCCTTCCGTGCGGATGGCAATTTCATTCATGTTCCACCCCTTTGCCGACACCCTGCCGGCGGACCCTACCATGAGCATCTACGCATCCTGCCGCCAGAAATTTCAGCTGTCGCGCCCGGATCGCCTGCTTAAGATTATTTGCTGGATACCGGAGCTGCGCTCGGTGGCAGGGCTCCCTTGCTTGGTAAAACCGCGAGTACTGCCGGAAGCTCCACGCGAAACACCGCGCCCCCCGTCTGTCCGTTGTAGCAGAGTATTTTTCCACCGTGCTCATGCACGATCCCATAACAAATGCTCAGCCCGAGCCCAGTGCCTTTTCCCACAGGCTTCGTAGTGTAAAACGGATCAAACACGCGGTGAGGCTCCTTGATGCCCGGTCCTGTGTCGGAAAACAGAATCACCACGCTCCCGCGATCGCGCTGCGTTTTGATTGTCAGTACGCCGCTGCCGTCCCCCATTGCATCGAGCCCGTTGTTCACAATATTGAAAAAAACCTGCATCAATTGGTTCTGGTCGCCGCGCACGCCGGGCAGCACGGATTCGAGCTCCGTTTGGATGTGCGGGCCGCCCGTGTGCAGATCGAGGGCGCGGAGTTGCACAGCGTTTGAAATCACGGAATTGATATCGAGCAGCGCGCGCTCCGGCGGAACCTGCCGCGCAAAGCTCAGCAGATTCTGCACCAGGTTGCGGGTTCGCCGCGCTTGCTCCCGGATCTTCCCCGCGGTTGTTCGCGCGCGGTCGGGCAATGCGGGATCGTCGGCCAGCAAGTCCGAATATCCAAGGATCGCCGTCAGCGGATTGTTGATCTCGTGCGCTGCCCCCGCCGCCAGTTGGCCCAGTGAAATCAGTTTTTCAGATTGCACCAGCTGCGCCTGCAGGCGCTGCAGATTTTCTATGGAAGATTCGGACTTGGCCAGCAGCTGCGCGCGGTCCTTGTCGGCAAGGTGGGTGCGCAGAAACACCAGCAGAACCAGCGGCACGGCCGCAACCAGCGTCACCGTCAACCGAAAATCCCGGATTGTCTGTGTATCGTGTTCCAGATGCATCGCGTACAGCGCAAACAAGGGAAGCGACAGCACCGCTCCCATTGCCAGGCGCGCGGCCCAGGCATGTCCCGTCGCCAGGCTTTCGGTTGCCCTGGGCATGCTGCCATCTGCCGGCAGATCGAGTTGCGCCCTACGCTCGAAAGCCACGAGCCCGGACACTCCGTAAAGGAAGAAAACGCTCAACAGCGGCAGGTCATACAGGCTCCCGGTGTAGTAATCGTGCCGGGCAATCGCCACGTTGCTGGCGAGGGCGCTGAGCATGTACAACGCCGACGCGCAAAAAAGGTACGCGTAGACCGTTCGCCACGCGTTTCGGGTTCGCAGCCAGAAGACGCCAAAACCCACGATTACCACCAGCTGCTGGACCGTATTGAGCACGTTGTACGCGTAGTTGTAGACAGGGCCTGAGTAAGCGGCGTACATCCACGGCAGCACAAAGAACGCATAAGCAAACGTCCACCAGGTCAGCAGCAACGCAAAATCAAGGTATCCAAGGCCCATGCGCAATTCTTCCCGCTTCAGGTGCGGTTGCAGGGCAAGCGCGGCAATCAACGGAATTCCCCGGAGAAAGAAAATGATGTCTCCCGCAAAGGGATCGGGCACTTCCCGGTGCAGGTAGACCTCGTAGTAGGTCCACTCAAACTGCCCCATCATCCACATCGAGCAGCTCAGTGCCAGCAGCATCCAGAAAATGTTGCGCCGCCAGTGGGGTGTTCCCGCACTGATCAGCAAGCCCGCGTTGGCGACGAGCGGCACGAAGCACTGAACAATATCCCCGAACGCGCTCAGCGATGCGCCCGGCTTCAAATAGAAAGAGACCCCGGCGTAAACGCCGAGGAATACGGCCCAGGCCGCGACCAGCCAGGCTATTCTGCGAGTATCGGACATAGTTTGCTGACTCTCTATTTTACGGGCGGATGTCGTAGCAGGGTGGGAACGACTGGACGGACCATGGCGTAATGATTACCCAAGCTGGGCCCGAAATATTCATCCCATCGAATCTGCGCATCTGGCGGAGGGATTCAAATCCCCGAGGCCCTTCAGGGTCTTTTCTAGGACGGGTGGTTGTCGATCGGCTCCAGCCTGAACGCATGGTAACGCCAGACGGCGCCTGGCTCGCTCTGGACGGTTTGGGCACAGCCGGGAGCGTATTGGGATAAGATGGGATAAAAGCTTTTGGGCACAAGTAGCGGCTCTGTCACAGGTAGTTTGGGCACGCATTCTCTAGGGGCAAGCACACAATTTTGCTTGCTCGTTGGGGGGCAGCTTGTCCGGCAAGCAGGTCGCGTTTCCGATTCCCCTCGCTGCCTTTACAGATTTTTGGAGGAGCGATCAGTTCCGGTTTGCGTTAGTACCTAATCGGACGCGCGTTTTGGCAGAGCGGTGAAGCTGGGGATGTAGCTCCGCGCGCGTTCGATTAGGCCGCTAGAAGGAAGCCGCTTGTGGGTGCGGCGGACGCGGGCCTTATGG